>Ga0209542_10005298_pt1 | contig 25843 bp, 25 predicted proteins | sample RifCSPhighO2_01_FD_184028 | JGI IMG/M metagenome (GOLD analysis project Ga0209542, IMG submission 184028) | Soil microbial communities from Rifle, Colorado - Rifle CSP2_plank highO2_0.1 (SPAdes) (version 2) | ecosystem: Environmental > Terrestrial > Deep subsurface > Rock core/Sediment ...
TATCTCCCTCATCCAGAAAACCTTCCGCTTGGCCGCGGCGAACCTCCAGATCGTGTTCGCCAATCCGCAAGCTCAAGCGAATGCCTTTCACTTCTACATTTTTTTGCTTTTTCCTTTGTTCTTTTACCTTTTTTTCCAGCTGATATTGAAATTTTCCGTATTCAATGATGCGGCAAACCGGCGGAGTTTCTTTCGGCGCGATTTCCACCAGATCTAAGCCCGCTTCTTTGGCTTGGGACAGAGCTTGCTCAATCGGAACATTACCGGCAAATTCTCCATTCTCGTCAATCAGCTTCACTTCGGGCACGCGAATCCACTCGTTGGTGCGGTAACGAGGCGTCAATGACTTTAATTTTGGTTTTTTATAACGGCGAAGCATAAATACTGCAAGTGGTGGAGGTGGCGGGAATCGAACCCGCGTCTTGAATGCGTGATTGTTGCGTTCTACAAGGCATATCCTTTTTGGGGCTTAAAAAATAAAGTAGAAAAAGGAAAAATCTTTACTCTTAAAGCTTTTGAAAATTTAAGACAAATTGCCAAAAGCGAACAATTTGTCCGGCCTCAATGGTTGGCACCGGCTCATCTTTATTGAGGATTAAGAGGCAGATGGCGACGGCTAATTAAGCGGTCGCGAAAGCGAAATTGCTCCCGAAAGAGCTGATCCTGCTTGAAAGTGTTTTGGCACTTATGAGTTTCTTAGGTTTTTTAATTGAGGGCCTAAGACCTCAAGCCTGCGCGCAATAATGTAACATCCAATCAAAACCAAACACCCCCACGATAGGATTGAAGGGGGTTAGGGTTTAGCCAGTAGGGTATAGATTTGAGATGAAAATAGTTTCACTCCTAAACCCTAGTCGCTATACCCTACACCCTTCGTGTTGATTGTCGAAGAACTCTTTCAATTCTGCGTTCATCCTCTCTTTTTTTGATGACCTCGCGCTTGTCTTCTTTTTTTCGGGCGCGAGCCAAGCCGATCTCCAGTTTTATCAGCCTCTTTTTCCCAAAAACTTTGAGAGGAACCATTGTTAGGCCTTTTTGGCTTAACCTTCCTAAAATAACACGAATCTCTTTTTTAGTCAAGAGAAGCCTTCTTGAGCGATGCGGATCATAACCGCCCGCTTTGGCGAATTTATACGCCGGAATGTGGGCGTTGAGAAGATGTAAATTTCCCTTATGCGTTGAAACAAAAGACCCCTCAATGTTAATATGGCCGGTTTTTATGGATTTTACCTCCTGCCCCTCCAACACAATACCAGCCTGGTAAGTTTCCAAGATGTCGTAATCAAAAAAAGCTCGTTTATTTCTGGCTAAGATTTTCATAATTGAAACAATTCTTGGCCAAGGGTGTTAACGAAAAAATTCAAAGGATAGGTAAGCCGCGATTCATTTTTTAATTCTTGCAATGTCATCCATCTCACTTCACTGGCTTCATCAGACAATTTAATTTCCGGATAAGCATCCATTCGCGCTCGATACAAATGCCACCTATGATGATCGCTGCCCCGACGACAAGAATCGCCTATAATCTCAAAATTTGTTTTTAGCGTTTCCAATGATTTAACGACGATGCCGGTTTCTTCTTGCAATTCTCGTTTAGCCGCAACCTCCGGCAATTCTCCTTTATCCAAGTGTCCGGCCGGAATGGTGTAAGCGAATGGATAAATTTGCCTTAACTGGGTTAATAATTTGTCTTTCAGCACTACAACTACACCGACGCTTTCATGCCAATAATTATTATTTTCATCCGCCCACCAATTGATCGCATTGTCTATTACCAAGCTCCTCTCTAAAGTTTTATTACACGCTGAACAATGGTAATAAGTAAGGTTATTTTGAAAAATTCTTTTTATGCTTGGCGAAAAACATGAAAAACAATATTGCCCTTCGCGATCAAACGGAATTGTTTTAGGTATTTTCATATTGACTTAATTATAAACAATTCAAAAGAAAAACGCCATCACTATAAATGATGGCGTAACACGCAAACAATTATCGTGCGCACATTGTTATATTACATTGAGTTTATTCCACTCTTTAATTAAGGATGGAATGATATTATTGAATTGCTCGAGTCTTTTTAGGATTACGCTTGGATTGCCAGACTCTACCGCGGTCATTCTTGGATCATTTTCAAAATTAATTGGTAGTAAAGTGATCCGCATTCGTTGTTTGATTATCCGCAAGCGCGGTACCAGTATCGCGTCCCATTTATCTCCATATTCGCCATTATATTCCAGAAACCATCGGATTGCTGACTTTGATATAATCATTGGTCCAAATGCGTAATCTAAATCAAATCCCATGAGCTTACTTGCCGCCACTCGACAAAATAAATAATAATACGCCTGTTCGCTTGGATAACTCGTCATCCCGGCCCTATTAAAAAGACCGAGCGTAGAGTTTTCCCGAGACATAACAGTGATTATGGGAAAGATATGTTTAATAAGGTTTGGCTTCTCCGGTTCCAACCAGCAGTAAAATTCCGCGTTAGGGAATAAAGAGCGGGCCATACTAATTACTTCTCTGCGGATATTTCCCATGCCAGACGACCTTTGTTCGGCCAGAACAATTCCTAAACGCTTCAGATGTTCAAGAAAATCGGCTTGAGTTTCGGTGAATAAAGTCACGCAGGGAATATTAAACTCTCTTAATTTTTTGGCTGTATCCAAAAATACCTCCGCTCTCACCCTCTTAACGGGATTATCAATGTTGCCTTGGCGAAAAGTTGTTACGCATATGATATTGCTGCTCATAAATCATCAGCCTCCTCTCTGATTATAATTGAAAGAACCAATATTCCTTAAGACAATCTTGAGGAATACAACAACTTAGCATTTAAAAATATTTTTGTAAAGGGGCGTGCGCGACCATATCGGCCGACCAAACAGATTTGACTAAATCGCAAAAAAGTTGCAAGATACTATTAGTAATCGCGAATATGCGAATACGAAACAAATATACGAATTTGTATATTGAAATTGATTTGTATATTTGCGAATACTACTTATGAAATACGCCGACCTGTCAATAATCTTAAAACAAGAAATCCAAAAATGCATTGACCCGGCCTATGCGGGCAAGGTTTCTTTGGAAGACCCGGGGTCCCCGCTTTTTGGCGATTTTTCTTCCAATATAGCAATGATTCTCGCGAAGCATTTAAAAAAATCTCCTTCAGCTATTGCCAACGAAATAGCGGAAAAATTAAATAAGTCGGAAAACATTAAAGAATATTTCATTGTCAATGTTCCTCCGCCCGCCGGCTTTATTAACTTTTTTTTCAATGACCGAACATTTGACAAACTGATTGATGAGATTTTGGAGAGAAAAAATGACTTTGGGAAAGGAGAACTAAAAAATAAAAAAATCCTGCTTGAATTTTTATCCGCCAATCCTACCGGCCCGATGCATTTGGGAAACGGCCGCGGCGGCTTTACGGGCGATTGTTTGGCTAATGTTTTGCAATGGGCGGGTTATGAAGTGTGGCGCGAATATTATGTAAATGATACGGGCAATCAAGTGATCAATCTCGGCAAATCAATAATGGCGGCAAGCGGATTTTATGCGGAGCAAGAGGGAGAAAAATTATACAAAGCGAATTACATTAATGATCTTGTAAAAGAGCTTAACCCCAAAAAAGACGATGATATTAAAGAAATCGGCAAGCAAGGAGTCGCCATAATATTAAAAGGCATTCAAAGAGTGGCGAAAGATAAAATGCGCATCAAATATGATCAATGGTATTCGGAGCAAAGTTTGTATGATACAAAAAAAATTGATGCGATTTTGCAGTGGCTGGAAAAAGAAAATCTGATATATGAAAAAGACGGGGCGCGTTGGTTTGTGTCCTCGCGCTTTGGCGATGAAAAGGATCGGGTGGCAGTGAAATCAGACGGCAATAAAACTTATATGCTGAGCGATATTGCTTATCATAAAGACAAATTTGAGCGGGGATATGATCATTTGATAACCATTTTAGGCGCGGATCATCATGGGTATATGGGCCGAACCTACGCGATCATAGAGGCGCTGGGGTATAAAAAAGAACAATTGGATATTATTTTGGTTCAACTGGTTCGCCTCATTGAAAACGGCAAAGAAATGAAGATGTCAAAAAGAGGCGGAGCCTTTGTGACCATTGAAGAATTGATTGATGAAGTCGGACATGATGTGGCGCGTTTTTTCTTTGTGATGCGCGCGCCCGAGACCCATATGGACTTTGATCTGAATTTAGCCAAAGAACAATCGTCTAAAAATCCGGTCTATTATGTCCAATACGCGCACGCGAGAATTTGCAGCATATTAAATAAAGTTCAAAGCTTAAAGTTCCCCGGCTTCGCTGAGGCGAAGCCGAGGGCGGGCAAAGTTCAAAATGATGAATTAAAAATTATTAATGAATACGCGCCAAATTCCCACGAAAGAGTCTTGGCCGCGCATCTTATAAGATTTCCGGATCTCATTGAAGAAACTGCGAAAACGCACGCAGTCCATCATCTTTCGGCGTACGCGATTAAGCTCGCCGATCTTTTCCATCGCTTTTACGAGCACTGCCGAGTAATAGAAGATGGCAAAGTCAATGAAGATCGGCTGAAAATAATCCAAGCAACGCAAATTGTATTGAAAAATGTTTTAACCGTGATCGGCGTATCAGCGCCGGAAAAAATGTGATATGCGCATCGGCATTGATTGTCGCACAATTCAAGAGCCGGAGCCGGCCGGAACGGCCCATTATACCAAAGAGCTCGTCAGAGCTCTTCTTGAAATTGACTCTGATAATGAATATTTTTTGTTTTTCGGGCAAGAAAAAAATATTCCGGAAGAATTTAAACGGCCAAACGCTAAAATAATCATTCTTCCGCCCAAATCGTTGCCTTTTATTTCCTCGCATTGGCAATTTTCGCGAACATTGAAAAAATGCCGGCTGGATATTTTTCACGCCCCGGCCAATACTTTGCCCGTCGGATATAATGGCGCCTCAATTTTAACCATTCATGATCTGGCCATTTACCAAAATTCCGAATGGTTTCCCAAACAGACTTTTTCCACCAATTTTCTCGTTCCGCGCTCCCTAGCCATGGCAAAAAAAATCATTGTTCCGTCCGAATCCACCAAACAGGATTTGCAAAAAATTTTCCGCGCGCCGGAGGAAAAAATAAAAGTAATTTATGAGGGGGTGCGAACGGAAGAGCCGAGCGAAAACGCAAAAAATTCAACTCTTGAAAAATTTAATTTACCGGAAAAAAATTATTTTCTATTTCTCGGCACGATTGAGCCACGCAAGAATTTAATCGCCCTTATTGCCGCTTATAAAATTTTGCTTCAAAAAAATCCGGACGCGCCAATACTGGTCCTGGCCGGAGGCAAAGGCTGGAAAAATGACGATATTTTTGAAGCGATTAAAAAGCGAAGTTTAGAAAACAAAATCAAATGCCTCGGCTATGTGAGCAATGAAGAAAAATTCGCTTTAATGAAATCGGCGTTGGCGTTTGTTTACCCATCGCTCTATGAGGGCTTTGGTCTGCCAATTTTAGAGGCAATGAGTTTGGGCGCGCCGGTCATCACCTCGCGCATTTCTTCAATTCCGGAAATAACCGGCGATTCTGCTCTCTTAATTGATCCGAACAATGACGGCGAAATCGCCAGCGCTTTGGAAAAATTATGGAAAGATGAGAACTTGCGAAATGATTTTATTAACAAAGGAAAGCATCAATCCGCCAAATTTTCCTGGATCAAAACCGCGGAACAGACGCTCCAAACATACAAAGAAATAGCACACACTCAGATTTGACACTCTTTTTAAAAAATTATATAATGACTACATTATGAAAAATGGAGGCTTCATTTTTTCCATAATAATTTTCAGCACCTTTGCTGTTGTTTTCGGATTTTTTATCGCGCCCGCCCTTGCCCAAGACGCCATTCAGTGCACTCCGGGCGATGTAAATCTGAATAGAAATTTAAAATTTGTTAATCTGGCAAGCAACAACATATATCTGGGAACGGGAAAGCTGAATTTTTCCAGCACTGACGCAAACCTTTACGCCACAAACAACGGCGGCCTGCTTCTTCACAACGCCAACGCTAATATTTTAATTCAATCAAATAATATTCTTTTTTCAGATGATATTGCCGGCGCTAATCGTTTGGCCGGAATTTATTCTGCTGATCCTGGATCATCAGAAAAAGCGAAATCTAACGACCGTTATTTTATCGTTGACGGCAAAATTGAAGGATGGAAAGTGAATGCGCTTGGGAATCTTCCCAATGGCGGATTATGCGTGCAGGGCCCGTGCATTGAAAAGTGGAGCGATGTTAATGTCGCTGGATACGGGGAATCCCGTTGCGAGCTGGGGAAGGAGGGAGCATTAGGCGCCTGCCAAAATGTGCGCGCAACAATAAATATAACCGCTGACACTGGCAACATAACCGCCACCGCCGGCAACATCACCGCCGGAGGAAATATTTCAACAACTAAAAGAATAATCGGTGGAGAATTGTGCGTCCCAGACACTACTGGCGCTAATTGCATTAATTCCTGGGGTGATGTTATGTCCTCCTTTACTGGCGGCAATATCAATATGTCCTCAAATTCACTAACTTTTGGAGATCAAACAAACCTTGTTATGGAAAATGGAGCCGTATTTAGAATTTGCAAAGATGTAAATGGCGATGGTAATCATGATCTTGCCAGTAATCCGTTCACCGGACCGGTTAGTAATGATGATTATTCAGATCCGAACGAATGCAGTACGGGCCAAGGCGTTTCAAAAATAATCGCCGGAAGCGGTATCGCTATTTCATCTACTCCTTCCACCGGAAATCCCATATCAGGAATAGGCGATGTGACGATCGGTCTTAATCTCGCCGCCGCATCATTTGACTGTCAGCAGATTGATTACGAACCTCTCATTGAAAGATGGTTTACCACCACAACAGATCCAAATTATAACGCTGATTGTAATTTCGGAATCACAAATCCCAATCTTCCCGGAGCAAACGATGATATAAGTTTCCCAACTGCCTGCCCCGACGAAAAAATTCATCACATAGGCTTGGCAGGAGCCGAAGAGTCAAGTCCTGATTTAGCATACGAAACGCAATGTCCGATAAATTATGTTGTTACTGGAATCATTCCGCCCGACGGTTCTTTTTTGGTGGAATACAAACCCAGAGAAAGCGGCGCGCTAATTTGTTGTAAACTAAACTAATATTTAACCGAGACTTTAAAATCAAATCATATGACAACGCAATTTTTCGCAAAGGAAAATGCGATCACTTTCAATATCACATCAAAATTATACCCCATAGATATTATATTAAATACCGCTTATATCTTTGTTGATCGTTGTTATGTTTTTTTGGACGGGGATCCGGCCTCCGTGGTTAAGATAAATTTGAAAGGAAAAAACAAATTATCAGACAAGCAATTATTGGATTTGAGCGGTGAATTTAACAATGAATTGTTAAATCAAATTTTGCGCGCAAAACTCGCCAAAGACAATAAAAAATTGCGCGAATATATAGTGGGACAGGCATTGATAGGCGCCAGCCCAGAACAGCCGGCGGCCGATTCGGGACAAAATACGGATGAAGAGCTTGATAGAATTTTAGAGCGCGAATTGAAAGCTTTGGAAAAGGAAGAAAAAAAAGAATCGGCCTCAAAAAGCGATCCAATGGGAATTTTAAAGCCCTGGAAAAAAGATAAAATAAAAGCAAAGCGAAAAAAATAGCTTGAAGCAACTGCATTTATTCGTATGAAACAAGCGGAATTCGTCAATTTCAACAAAAAAATTTATCCCAAAAAAGCCATTCAATTAAGCGTTGGATCGTTCAAACACTTGGCAAAATTTGAAATTATCGGCAAAGGCGGATATTTTACAGTTAAAATAAATAAATTTAACGCCGAATCGGCAAGCATTATAAAAGATGAATTTTCCAATTTCGTTTTGGCGATGATTAAAGAAATATGAACAAAACAAGCAATAGGAAAAGCGAAGCTGGTTTTTTTCGCCGCAGAAAACTGGACCATAAAAATCTTATAACCAATGATTTCGGACACTATTCGGTCCTAAGCGACAAAGAATACGATCAATATTCGCGTAATTCGCTGCCGATTGACTCGCCCATTCATTCCGAATTGTCCGAAAAAGGTTTTTTTAAAAATCGCGTGTCTTCTTCTCTTCTTCAAAGATACGGCTCAAAAAATATCCACTTGAAATTCGGCCCATCTCTCCACATTATCGTAGTCACTCTAAGATGCAACCACAAATGCCTTTATTGCCACGCTTCAGCCGGCTCGGAAGAAAATAAAGACTTGGATATGCCGCTCGATCTGGCAAAAGACACAGTGGATCTTATTTTTAAAACAACCAGCCCAACCATAACCATTGAATTCCAAGGCGGCGAGCCGCTTCTTAATTGGGAAACCGTGAAATTCATCATTGAATACTCCAAAGAAAAAGAAAGGATAGACAATAAAAGCCTGAGGCTCGCGCTAGTATCAAATTTCAGCCTAATGGATGAAGAAAAATTGAATTATCTTCTAAAGCACGGGGTGAGCCTTTGCACTTCTTTTGACGGACCGGAAGCGGTGCACAATAAAAATCGTTTTTATTCCGGCGGCAATAGCTATAAAAATGTCGTCAAATGGCTGAAAGTCGCCAATGAATCGTACAAGAAAAAATCAAACATATCATTGCCGGGCGCCCTTACGACGGTCACAAAATATACGCTGCCCTACTATAAAGAATTGATCGGCGAATACCTGAAATCAAACTTGTCGTTTATTTATCTGCGCCCGCTCAATCCTTTCGGATTCGCTAAAAAAACCTGGAAGCAAATCGGTTACGATCCTAAAGAATTCATAAATTTTTACAAAAAATCGCTTGATTATATAATTCAATTGAATTTAAAGGGTAAAAACTTTAAAGAATCGCTGGCTGTCACTTTTCTAACCAAAATCCTGACCAACCGCGATCCGAATCATATGGATTACCGCTCTCCTTGCGGGGCCGGCATCGGCCAAGTGGCGTATAATCACAATGGCGATGTGTACACCTGCGATGAGGGTAGGATGTTTGGCAGAATCGGCGATGATTCTTTCAAGATGGGCAATGTTAGGGAGAATACTTATAAAGAATTGATAGAAGGCGAGGTTGTAATATCAATGTGTTTGGCATCTTGCCTGGACGCTATTCCCGGATGCAGCGATTGCGCGTATAAGCCATATTGCGGCGTTTGTCCTGTGTATAATTATTCGGAACAAGGCAGTATTTTCGGCCAAATGCCGACCAACGGCCGGTGCAAAATCAATATGGCCATATTTGACTATTTATTCAAAAAGATGCAAAATAAAGATATAGAAAAAATCTTTAATAAATGGGTTGGAAACAATTAAGGTAAAAAATTATCTTTAAAACAACGCGGCTTAAACATTATGGAAAAGAGCTCTAAAATCCCAAAAATCAAAAAAAATATTAAAGCTTTTTTAAACAGCGAGGACGGAAAGATTACTAAAAAAAGCATTATTAAGGCTGGTATTATACTTGGAACAATTGGAAGCATTGTAGATGCAAATATGGCATCAGCTCATGAAAATTTTTCAATTACTGAAACCGGGCATATTTCTCATGGTTCATATCACGGTGCGCACGGCTCCCACGGCTCCCACGGCTCCCACGGACAGTGGTAATCCAATATCATTATGCTTAATCAGCGCCTTATAATCATACTGCTTTGCGTGCTTTTTGCGATACAAATCGCTTTTGGCGTTCTTTTCTTCGCATCCACAAAGAAAGAAAATAAAAACAGCGCCGCCCTGACCAATAAGACGGCCGAACATCCGTCAAATAATAATTCCAGCGGGACTACTAAAGAGCAAAGATACGATGATGTTAACAAGCAAATCTCGGAGGCTTCAAAAACCTGCGATGAGGTGCTTGGCTTTTCAAACATCACGGAAAAATCATTATCTCCGCTGATGCACAAGCAAAATATAATAGAACTTGTCGGCGACTATTTTTCCTGTGAAGCCGCCAGTTCCACGGATATTTCTAAATGCGATGCGCTAAAAAATATTGATCATAAAGTTTATCAGCGTTGCGCCGGCGGAAATATCTTTATGCAAATGATAAAAGAAAAATGTTCCGATGAGTCGATCAAACGGTGCAAAAATTCAGGCGCGTTGAAAGAATCTGAATGCAGCGCGGATATTTGCGAAGTCGCGTTTGACGGAAAAACCGGAATCTGCGAAGAAGTGAAAAAAGACGCCGGCGGCGAAGCTGAAAGCTACCAAAGCTGCCTAAGCATAGCCAAAAACGATATTAATTCTTGCAACGGGCTTGACACCTCTTCCAAAAACGCCTGTATGGACGAATACTATCGGGTATCCGCCGTAAAGAACAATGATTCCAGTCTGGCTGATAAAATCAACAATACGCCCAGAAAGTTGGCAGTTCGCGCGTTTATCGACAAAAGTTTTTCCTGCAGCCAAGAATTCGCTAAATTCGCCAAAGAAAGCCCGGACAGCGAGACTTACAGAATTGACTGTCTTCACAGCTTGACGGGTGATTATAACGAAGCGTTGAAAGAAGCGAAAAAATTGGAGCAAGAAATAAAAGGGCAATAACAGTGATTACTTCAATGATAACGCCGTTGATTCTGATTATTACGCGTGATTGCAATCTACGATGCGATTACTGCGAAGTTGATAAGAAAAAAATTCAAATGACAAAAAGGGTGGCCGAAAAAGCCACTCTTCTTTATCTTGATTATATTAAAAATGGTGGCTTAAATGAAGCTAAAATAAGATTTTTCGGAGGAGAACCGTTATTACAATGGGATTTAATAAAACGCATTGTTGTATTCGCCAAAAAAGAATCATTAGAAAGAAAATTAAAAATCAGCTTTGACTTGACTACAAACGGTTTATTGCTGAGCAATGCTAAGATTCGATTTTTTTTGAAAAATCCGGAAATTGAATTAATTGTGAGCTTGGATGGCGATTCTTTAAGTCAAAATCTGAATAGAAATTTTAATGAAAAAAACGATTCATATAAAAGTATTTATAACCTAAGATGCGATCTTGCGAATCTGCCAAACTTAACAATCAATATGGTAATCGCCCCGAATCAGGCTTATAAATTTTACAGAAATTTCAATCATATTTATGAACTAGGGTTCAGGCGATTTAATTTTTTACCGGCATATTTTGTTTTTTGGCCTAAAAAGAGCTTAGTATTTCTTAAAAAGGGCTTTAGTGAGATTCTGCAATTTATGAATAAAAGAAACAACATTTCCGTAAAAAATATGGATGTTTTAAGTGAAACTCCATTTTTTAACCAAGGGATCGTTATTGATTGCAATGGCGACATTTATCATACCAATATCTTTCTTTCCAAGCATTTTAAAAAATTATCCGACAGCTTGCGGGAAGGAAATATCCTTGATGATAAGCTGATCGCCTTGCCCGGCCGAAAGGCCGGCGATGCTGCAAAATTGATAAAAAACAATACGGCTCCCAAATTGTATTATTCCACATTGAAAGCCGATAGCATATTAAGCAATTTTGTGCTAAAATTAAAAAATATTTATGCAAAGAATTGATCTAAAAACCGGATTTTTATGCAATAATAATTGCAGCTTTTGCGTGCAGGGGCATAAAAAAAAGTTTGGCAATAAGGAATCTGGCGAATTAAGGCGGCACATAAAAAAATCGGCTGAAGACGGATGCAAAGGAATAGTCTTTACGGGAGGAGAACCGACAATCAGGCCGGACATTCTTGAACTTGTGAAATACGCCAAAGAGTCAGGATTTGAATTGATACAAATCCAAAGCAACGGCCGAAGATTCGCGTATGTTGATTTTTGCAAGCAGATAATCTCGGCCGGCGCCAATGAATTTTCCCCTGCTTTGCATGGCCATATCCCGGAATTGCACGATTATCTGACAAACGCAAAAGGCGCGTTCAGCCAAACAATAAGAGGGATTATAAATTTGAAGCGCTTGAATCAATTAGTGATCACAAATACGGTTATCACCAAATCAAATTATCGTCATTTGCCGGATATTGCCCGATTGCTGGTTAAATTAAAAGCTGATCAATTTCAATTGGCTTTTGTCCATGCGCTGGGAAACGCGGCGGAAAATTTTGATTCGGTCGTACCAAGGAAATCTTTAATTGAGCCGTATGTTAAAAAGGCGCTTGACATAGGAATTAAGGCCGGCATTAGGGTCATGACGGAAGGAATCCCCTACTGTTTTATGAAGGGATACGAAAAATATATCGCCGAAGAGATTATACCGGACACGAAAATTTATGATCTTGACAATGTGATTGAAGATTATTCAAAATTAAGAATGGATGAAGGCAAAAAACGCGGTCCGATTTGCAAAAAGTGTAAATATTTTAAAAAATGCGAGGGACCGTGGCGAGAGTACCCGAAAAAATTCGGATGGGGAGAATTTAAGCCAATCGCATAGCGATCCGACTTTATGACTATCGTTGACATAATTTTTGATTTTTTAATCAAGCAAAATGACTTAGAAAGCGGCGGGAGAATAAAAAAAATAAAAAAAATTTTATTTCGCAACTTTAACGAAAAATGGAAATCATCAAATCAAAAATTAGACTTTTCTTTTTCATTTCGCAAAAAAAATGAGGACGCGTTGCGGTTTAGCTATAATAATTTCGGCGAGAAAGAAAAATTTTACCGCAAAATTTTAGATATATTCAAGATCTTCGGCGATGAATACGATTCCGACAGATTAAAGCGAATTCTGGACAAACTGAAAAGCCGAACGGCCGAATTTCAAACCACTTTCGGATTGGAGTGGCTAGCCGGCGAAAATCTTCCGAGACTAAAAATATATTTTGAAGAAATACATCAAAGCATCCAAAAAAAAGAACGCGCTGAAATGGCGCAAAAAATCGCGAAAATAATAAATTTTGATTACAAAAAAACTGGCGTAAACGAAAAAAGCGACATCGGAGCGATCTGTGTTGATTTCCTTGCGCAAAAAAAAATTAATTTCAAAATTTATCTGATTTCTGATAAAATAAGCGTAAATTCACTAAGACCAATTTTAAAAGAAAGAGTGAAATTGATCAAAGCCGTCGAAAAATTTTTAAACATATTTTCGCTGGAGAAAATGAGTTTCTATTATACGACATACCGACTGGACTGCAAAAAAACAAAATCCGTAAAAATTTACAAAATTTACGATGTGGATGACAGAAACTATACTCTGGCCAATAAAGAAATATTCGAATTTTTACGCTCTCCTTTTTTCGGGACAGGCGAATCAAAAAGAAAAATTATTAATTTATTGGCATATGCGGCCGAAAATAAAATATTTTTTTATCCCGTGATCGCGTCAATTGACCTGCCGCTTCAAGGCGATCCGAAAATTGATTTATATTTATCAATAAAATAATATGAGCAAAACACTTCAAAAAAATGACAAAAACGGCCATAAGTTGCAAAATTCCGCGGAGGAAAGCGATATTCGCCTCGTATTGGTGGCGACCAATGATTGCTGCCTCAAGTGCGAATATTGCATCGTGCCAAAATCGCACGATTTTATGTCTTGGGAAACTTTGAAAAAATCGACCGATTTCTTGTTTACATCCAAAAAGAAAAATCTGCAGATTCATTTTTTCGGAGGCGAACCGCTGATGATGCCGTTTGATTTGATGAAAAAAGTTATAGTTTACGCCAAGCTGAAAGCGCAGCGCTGCGGCAAAAATGTAAATTTTATGATTTCCACAAACGGCATCCCTCTGAATTCCGAAAAAATAAGATTCTTTAGTAAATTCGGGGTGCGGCTGGAATTCAGCATTGATGGCGGCCCGGAAACGCAAAATCATAATCGCCCGCAAAAAGGCCTCCAAAAAGCGTCATATCATTTAGTCATAAAGCATCTTCCGGAAACGATAAAGGCCGGCGTGCCGCTTCACGCCAGCGCGGTCATCACTCCTTCGCGCGCCCGCGCTTTGGTTGATGATTTTCTTCACCTGGTCAATAATCTGAAATTCAAAGAGGTTTTTTTAATGGTCGCCTGCGGATTGATTTGGACCGATAAAGACATCGAGGTTTTCAGAAACAAGTTGCGCGAATTAAAGCCGATTTATCTGAAACTACTGAAAGAAAGACAAATAATCCTATACAATATTTACGAATGGCTGCCGCCTTTCCGGATAAATACCGAAGTGGTAATCGATACGGACGGACGCGTTTATCCGGCTTGCTGCGTTGTTTTTCTGGGCGATGAAAAAACCAAGAGAAAATTCGTCCTCGGCCATATTGACAAAGTGGCCGAAGAGCAAAAAAATACCGCGGACGACATTTGCAAAAAAAGACTGTCCAACGATTTCGGCATGCGGATCTTAATAGAAGGCAAGGCGCTTGAAACTAACATAAAAGCCGGCGACGCAATGACCGATTTCGTGAAAGACTTGAGCGAAGCGGTTAAAAAAAACCCTAAACTTTACGGAATTTATTCGCGGAAAGAGCAGAAATTCGAACAAATATGACGAGTCTTTCCAAGAATTTGCTTCTTTACAAATTTTTAGCCATGAGATGCACGGATGAGACTTACCCGCCTTTTGACGGATTGTATTTAAATTACGCTTATGGACGAAAAATCACCCTTTCTGAAATCAAAAACAAATGGCTCAAAACAATCGCGTTTATCAAGAAAAGACAAGCGCCAAGCCAAATGGGCATTTACATTCATTGGCCGTTTTGCGTTTCTAAATGCACTTATTGTTTTTGCAATTCCTTTGTGCCGTCCCGCGGCAATGAACTGAAAAATTATCTCTTTTTGATAATAAAAGAGCTGGAAGAATTTTCCAAAATATTTAAAAACATCTCTATCAGCTCCGTGTATTTAGGGGGCGGCACGCCTACTTTCATGGCGGATGGCGATTTCCGCGATTTGCTTCTCTTTCTAAAAGAAAGATACAAAATAACGGACGATACGCAAATTTACGCCGAGGGATCGCCGCACACATTGACAGAATCCAAAATCAGGATAATGGCGGAATGCGGCGTCAATCGCTTGACCATCGGAGCGCAAAGCCTTGACGAACGCGTTCTGCGCAAAATCAATCGCGTTCAGACAAAAAAAGAATTTGAAAAATCTTACAGTCTTGCGCGCAAAACAGGCAAATTTAAAATTAATGTGGACTTAATAGCCGGACTGGAAGGCCAAAGCGCGAAATCTTTCTTAAAGGACTTGGATTTTGTGATAAAAAATCGTCCGGATATGATTCATGTTTATTCTTTTGATCCGCGGCCGCACACGATATTTTCCCAAAAAGGAAAAATAATGTCAGACGAAAAAAAATCAGAAAGGGATCTGATGTGCGAATTGGCGGAAAAAATTCTCAACAAAAAAGGATTTCTTTCGGTAAAACTCGCCAATTTCGACCTGGATTCGAGCCATACTGAAGACCGGCAAGACACGCACTGGAAAAAATACAATGCCTCCGTGCTCGGAATCGGATACAATGCCGTATCCCACGCTTTTGCGTCAGTCTGGTATCAGCACCCGCCGATCGGAGATAAAATCAAAAGACTTGATTACGATTCTTTTCCGCCTTTTTTCGGCATCAATTCAAATGAAGACGAAGAGATGCGGAAATTCGCGATCCATCGCTTGAACGAAGGATTCACCCGTAAAGAATTCTCGGATTTATTCAAAAAAGACATAAGCGTCGCCAAAAAAATTTATTCGCGCTTGAAAGATCTAGAAAAAAGCGGAAAAGTGAAAATATCAAAAAATTACATTAGCTCATTCATTGAAAGCTATGAAGAATACTTGGTATTATCAAAACATCTTTACAGCGAAAATGTCATCAAGAATATTATGAAGACCAGGCAAAAAGAATATGAAAAATTCCTGTCGCTTGAAAACAACAGCGATATTGACGAATGCTTGAAGTCCGTCCTGGGAAATACCTATAAATCAATGAGTTTCTATAAATTCAAGCAATAAATAAATGATATTATGCATAGCGAAAAAACTAAAAAAAGGCGTGTTGAATTGCTGAAAAAGCTGCAATCTTATTCAAAAATAAATTCAGCATTGATCAAGGATAATTTAAACTTCTTCAAAAGCTTTGATTTGTTTTACTCAAAATCGCCGAAATTCAGCAAAGAAGATATAAGAAAAATATGGGAAAAGCATTTGGCGGATCGGCAAAAATCAAAATCGCCCGACTCTCTTACTCTGTATGTCCATAATCCATTCTGCGCGCAGCGGTGTAATTTTTGCTGCTATAACTCAAATCAATATAATAGGCAAAACGCGCGCCGTTATTTGGACTCAATCTTCGGCGATTGCGATTATTTTAAAAAAACATTCGCGGCTCATCAATTTGATTCTGTTTATTTCGGCGGCGGAACGCCGAATATTTTAAAAACCGGGGAAATTGACGCTTTGTTTTCTAAACTTTTTAGCATCTTTAAAATTAAAAAAGGCGCGGAAAGAAAAATAGAATGCAACCCGATTTTTTCCTCAAGAGAAAAGCTGCGCATCTTCAAAAAATACGGATTCAACCGCATCAGCTTCGGGGTTCAATCGCTGGATGACAAGGTTTTGAATCTGGCCAATCGAGCGTATCAAAAATACGAGCATGTGAAAAAAGCGCTGCGCGATTGCCGCGACCTTGGCTTTGAGGATGTCAATATTGATCTGATGTTCGGATTGGAGGGAGACAATAATGATAAATTCCTTGAATCTTTCGATAAAGCGCTGTCGCTTAAGCCATACAGCCTGATTGTGTACAAGCTGATACCCACGAAAACATTCTATGACGCTTTTTTATCCGCCTCTGCCGCGCCGCAAAAATTCATCAGCGAACCGGAAAAATTATTCGGCCGAATGTACGACTTAAAAATAATTTTTAAAAAAATGGCTAAAATAGCGCGAAAATACGGCTATCTTTTTATTAATGAAAACATGAACTTCCAATCTGACAATATGGGCATCGCTTTCCGAAGCCGCGCCTCGGCTGAAAAATTTGACGCGGAAAAAATATCCTATTCTTTTTTCACCAACGGCGCGCACTCTTGCTTCGGCCTCGGGCTCTATTCCCAATCTCATGTATTCGGCAAAGCTTTTTACAAAGATATGAATCAAGAATTTGATTTGAATATGGATAAAAAAAATTATACCGGAAATACCATCACATTGAATCGAGAGATTTTATTTGAGATGGCTGAACAGATAAAATCGGCCGGCTGCGTAGACATTAAAAAAATAAATTCAAGCTGCAATGTTGATTTTATCAATTATTTTAAAGAAGCGATCTCCGATCTGAATGCGCTGAACTCAATAGAAATGAAAAACAATAAAATGCACTTTATTGGCAAAAGAATCAAGGTAGCGGAATCCTTGCTCTTCTTCTTAAAGCCAAGCTTATTGAGAGTGTTTTTGTCGGTTTATTCGTCAAATCGCTTGGGGAAATTCTAAATTTATGAATCGATTGGAATTCCATATTTCCTATACTTGCGTCAATGATTGCATATTTTGCAGCGAATCGGACCGGATGAAGCGCTATAAAAAATATCCTGTCAGTTTTCTGGAAATAAAAAAAGTTCTAGCCGCGAAAAGAAAGACGGGATTTGAATTTGTCAATTTCACCGGCGGCGAACCTACCCTTCATCCGAATTTCATTGAAATTGTTAAATTCGCCAAGCGAATCGGATACCGGACATACATCGGCACCAACGGCACGATGCTCGCGCGGCCTGATTTTTGCGAAAAAGCCGCTCCTTTTTTGGATGAAATTAGCCTGTCAATTCACGGATACAACAATTCGACTCACGACGGTTTAGTAAAACGAAAAGGCGCGTTTAAGGACATCGTGCGCGCGATTAAAAATTTAGACGAATTAGAATTCAAAAATAAATTCGCTAATGTCGTCGCAATCGGAAAAAATTCTGCTTATTTGGAAAAAATTCTTATCTTTTTGATCAACAATGGTTTCAAACAGGTTCTTTTTTCCAATACGGCGCCGGAGGGAAACGGCCTGAAAAATTTCAAAGAACTTGAAATCAGAATCAGCGCGTGGAAGAAAATTATTCTAAAGTTGAAGAAAATTTCCGAGAAATCGGACACTCCCATTCGTTTTTTCGGACTGCCGATTTGCGCGCTCAATGGCGCTATTTCATTATCCAACGACATTTATTGGGACGCGCGTATGACAATCGAAAAAAGCCTGGAAAAAAAGCGCCGAATTATTCTTACGGAAATCAAAGATTTGATTCCGGACAGGAACAGGGGAAAAATATCCGCTTGTAAAAATTGCCCATATCAAAAATTGTGTTTCGGGGCATTTAATGAATATGTCAAAAATTTCGGCCAAAATGAATTGAAATTTGCCCAACTATGAACGCAAAGAATAATTCTAGCGAAAATAACCTGCCTTATCGCGTGGTGCGCGTGGGCCTAACCTGTAATATCAATTGCATTTTTTGCAATATTCCGATCGAATCCGGCGCGCATCCGGCGCGCCTTGGATTTACCGAAATAAAAAAAGAAATAAATGAAATATTTTCAAAAGAAAAACACCCGAAAATATCAATCAGCGGCGGCGAGCCGACCATCCATCCGGACATAATCAAAATCATAAAATATTTAAAGAAAAAGGGTGCCGCAATTATTGATTTGCAGACCAATGCCGTCTTATTAAGTAATCTTGAGTTCGCCAAGAAACTGAAAAAAGCCGGCCTTAACAAAATTTTTGTCAGTTTTCATTCGCATATTCCGAAATTCCACAATCTTCTCACGCAAAGCAAGAATGGACACGGCAGATGTGTCCAGGGTATCAAAAATTGCCTAAATAGCGGCATTGAAGTGATATTGAATCCGGTCATTAATTCGCTGACATACAAATTTTTGCCGGATTATATCGAATTCATCCATAAAAATTTTCCCAAAATAAAATACATCTCTTTGTCCATAGTACAGCCACACGAACGGGCTTTAAAAAATAGAAAAATCGTGCCAAAATACGAGCTATTAAGCCCCTATATTGAAAAGGCGGCCAAACTCGCCGACAAATTCGGCATCGTGGCAAATAATCCTTATTGCGGGCTTCCTTTTTGCTTTGGCGGCTGGCACAAGCGCCTGGACAAATGCTTGGAATACAGCGAAAATACTATCGGAGGCGGCAATAAATCCTGCGACAAAGTTAAATTGGCGGCCTGCGAAAAATGCGATTTAAAAAACGCTTGCAACGGCATCTGGCGCAACTATTTGAAAATCCATCCGACGCTTAGATTAAAACCCATAAAAATAAATTAATGCGCGGCTTATGCAAAAACGGCACTGGACAAGATTAACAAGAATTTGCAATCAGGATTGCCTTTTTTGCTTAGATAAAGAAGCGCAAAACGGCACCGTGCTATCTATGGAAGAAATTGAATCTGACTTGAAAAAAGGCTATAATGCGAACGCCGAAAGAGTTATTTTAAGCGGCGGGGAGCCAACCATCCATCCGCAGTTTATTAAAATAATAAAATTGGCAAAAAAAATCGGGTACGAGCACATTCAGGTAATTACTAATGGTCTAAAATTATCGGATCAAAAATTTTTTGACAGCGCTGTAAAAGCCGGACTTGACGAAATAACCGTTTCAATCCACGGCCACACCTCGGCGCTTCACGATAAGTTGGTCAGAGTGAAAGGAACTTTCGTCAAAGCATTGAAAACTCTCAAAAACAGCAAAAAATATCCGAGCCTGATAGTAAGCATAGATATCTGCATAAATAAGTTAAATATCCGCCACTTGCCGGAAATAATCAAAACATTCATTGATGCCGGATTTTATGAATTTGATTTGCTTCACATTATTCCTTTCGGATCGGCTTGGGAAAATAGAAAATTACTATTTTTTGATATTAAAAAAGAATTGCCGCATCTTCATAAAGCGCTTGATTTTTCAAAAGATAAGAAAATTCATATCTGGACCAATCGCCTGCCGGCGCAATATTTGGAAGGATACGAAAATCTAATCCAGGATCCTCATAAATTACTGGACGAGGTGAAGGGCAGAAAAAAACAATTCGACGATTTTTTTAAAAAAAACAAAAAAATATTTTGCCGCGGACAAAGATGCCAATATTGTTTTTTGGAAAAAATTTGCGCTGACGCGGAAAAACTCAAAAAAGACGGCAGCTTATCGTCGGAAAATTCTCCAAAATGCATCGACGCGCCGGTTAAAAAAATTCGCATAAAATTAGAGGACATACCCGGCGGCCGCGCGATTGATATGGGCAAATTTATAGAATTTTACATCAGAGAAAGATATTTTATCAAAAGCCTAAAATGCGAAAAATGCGAATATTTTGCCGAATGCGCCGGCGCGCCGATTAATTTAATAAGAGAAAAAGGATTCAAAGTCATGAATCTTTCCAATTAAATATGGCCAATTCCGGATATGTTCAAATAACGAGAGTTTGCAATCAAGAGTGCCTTTTTTGTTCCAATCCGGCCAATGGAAGAATCATCAGCATTGAGGAGGCGAAAAAAACGGTTAATGATTACATTAAACTGGGATACAAGGAACTGATTTGGACCGGCGGAGAGCCGACTCTATACCCCCATTTGCCAGACCTCATAAAATACGCCTGTCAAAAAAAAGTCCGTTCAAGAATAATAACCAACGGCCAAAGGATATCCGATTTTAAATACTTCAAGACTCTGATCGAGGCCGGACTCGATCATGTGAACATTTCGCTGTTTTCCCACAAGCCGGAAATACAAGCCTTACTGACAAAGAAAAAGGATTCCCTGAAAAACATTATCAAAGCGCTGGAAAATTCCGGAAAATTTAAAATAGCCGTGAATATAAATACGGTTATAAACAAATATAATTCCGACCATCTGTCGGATGTCGCGAAGTTTGTTGTTGAAAAATTCCCGTTCGTGAAACATTTCATTTGGAACAACATAGATCCTTTAATGAACCGAGCATCCGCAAACTCCAACATAATACCGCGCCTGAATGATTTTGAATTGGAATTGCATAAAGCAATGAAATTTTTAGATGACAGCGGACGAACTTTCCGAGTAGAACGCGTGCCGCTCTGCTATATGGCGGAATATGCTCATTACTCCACTGAAACCAGAAAAATCGTCAAAGGCGAGGAGCGATCCGTGCATTTCTTGGACGACCAAAAAGGCCGAGTAAGGCAAACCCGGTGGCAATACGGAAAAGCGAAGCAATGCCGGCCATGCTTTTTTAATAAAATCTGCGCCGGACTTTGGCAGATGGACAAATATTATTCATCAAAAGAACTTTACCCCATTTTTGTTGATCCCGAAAAAATCAGGGGAAAAATATTGCACGGCAAATAATAAAATGACTTTTCTCGCCGATTCATTGCTGATTATCATAGCGGCCGTCCTCGGCCTTATTATTGTTTTTGAAGACGCGAGAGAAAAAAAGATAAAAAATAAATGGATTATCTTGGGATTTAAACTGGGATTATTTTGCTACTTCGCTTTGCTCGTCTGGTCTATTTTAGGCTATATGCGCGTCTATTCTCCGGAGTCTTTAAATTTTTATCAATTCAGATATTTTTTTTATGTTCTTGCGAATTCATGCCTAAGCATTGTAACCGCATATCTTTTCTGGCATTACCGCATCTGGCCGGCCGGAGATGCCAAACTTTTCAGTCTGTTCGCTTTTCTTATTCCGCTAAACTATTACTCCAGTGGCTTCTTGCCGTATTTCCCATCATCCGCCTTACTCATAAACATTTTTATTCCGGCATTTACATTCACTCTGGCAATCGCCCTAATCGAATCCCTTCGCCATATAATCGGCTTAATCCGCCGCAATGAACTGCTTTTCAGCGTAAAAAAATACTTCAAAGACATAAAATCCGGACCGGACAATCCTGACAATCTTTATAAAACATTCGCTTTTTTTGCCAGCTCCGCGCTGTTCTTTATTTTCTTGCCAATCTTCCGCATTCTAGTCGAATCGTCGCTGTCTCCAATGCTGGGCGGCGGGATATTTATTTTCGCCGTTTTATATTTTCTGCAAAACCATTTCATTGAATCAATCAGCAATGTTTTGAAGAAAAAAATTTACCTTTTTGCGTCGGCCGCGTTAATGATATTTTGCTTTGTTTTCAGCCTTGTTTATTTCCCGGACCACTTCATTTTCGCGCTAAAGACTGTCGTCAAAATCAGCCTTGGCTTCGCCACCATACTGGTGGTCATTAAAAAAATGTCGAATTTTTACATCAAACGCAAAGAGGAAATAATGATTGACAGCGACAACATACCGGAAAAAACAATCCTCTCCGACAATATGATAAAATCCATTGAAGAGGATAAAAATCTGGCGACACAAATGGGAAGCATTCACGCCGAAGGCTTGAGCGCGGAACAGATTATGATTTTGAAACAATGGCTGTCTGATAAAAGTAAAAAAAGCATTACGGCATACAAAACCATCCCGTTCGCTTTTTGGATTTTCATCGGAGCGGCCACAACCTTAATCCTGAAACAGTCCATCATTCATCATATATTGGCTTTTTTGCGAACTTAGTTTCAACTAATTTTGATCCATATTTTCAAATCTTATGCCTAAAATAATTCAAGAACGAGATAAATGCATCGGGTGCGGATCGTGCGCTGCTGTCGCGCCGGATTATTTTGAATTGGACGAAAATGATGGTTTGGCAAACCTAATAAAAGGAAAAATGGCGAAAGGAGCATTTGTCAGAGAAATCAAAAAAATTGACTCATCAATCAAAGAGGCCGTCAGTATTTGTCCATTGGAAATCATAAAAATTAAAAAATGAACTCGCTTTAATTGAGTTCACTGCCCATATTAATTCAGTTTTTAGATTTGAGCTCTAAGTTTTAAATTATCTTATGTATACTTATCCGCCGCGGAGGAGGCGCCGCAGGAATCCCGGACCGGCGGCCGAATTTGTCGGTTTTAAATAATAAAATCAAGATAATTGCTTTTGTGAATAGTTTCAAACGCCGCTTGCGGATACGCCTTTGTCCATTGAGTCGGAGTTTTTATTTTTTTATCCGAGAATTTAATTTCATAACCGAAAATTTTTCCATCCCGCTCTTCCACCAGATCAATCTCTTGCTGCTGCCAAGTGCGCCAAAAATACATATTGGCGTATATTTTTTGATAAGAGCGTTTTTTGAGCCGTTCCATAAATATAAAATTTTCCCAAAGAGAGCCAACATCGTCGCGCGTATTAAGCGGATTAAAATTATCAATCACCGCGTTGCGAATTCCGATATCGTAAAAATAATATCTGGATGTTTTAGAAATTTCGCTTCTTAAATTTCGCGAAAACCCGCGGAGATTGATAAGCACGAATGTTTTTTCCAAAAGATCAAGATATCGTTCAACAGTCGCCCGGCTCATACCAAGCCTTTGCCCCAATTCCTGCAAAGACACTTCTTTTCCGATTTGAAAAGCAATGAGGCGCAGAAGATCAAGAATTTTTTTGCTGTTGCGCAAGTTTTCCGTTTCTAAAATATCGCGATACAAATATCCATCGCGCAAAAGCGTGAGTATTTCTCTTTTTTCACCAACCGAATCAGCCGTCAATACCTCGGGGTATGAGCCGAAAATCATAAAATGTTCCAGATGCTCTTGCGGGTACGCTCCTCCGAAATGCGAAACAATTTCCGCTACGGATATCGGGAAAAGATTGATTTGCCGTTGCCGGCCCACCAGCGGCTCGCCCACTTTATTGGACAAATCAAATGACGCGGATCCGGTGGCGATAACCCGTATTCCCGGCATCTGATCAACGATAATTTTCAAAGCGGAACCGATATGGTCAATTTTTTGCGCTTCATCAATAACGATCAGGTCGTATCCGCTGAAAAATGATTTAATTTTAGTAAAATCGCGCGATTTGAGAATGTCCGCAAGTAAAGCGTTTTCTCCGGTACTGCTGTATGCTTTACCGGAGTAACTGCGTAGAAAGTCCTGAATTAATGTTGTCTTGCCGACTTGTCTTGGTCCATATACCACAAGAATTTTATTTGGTTCCAGAAGATCACTTATTTTGCCGGTATAAAAACGCCTTATCATAAGTAATTTATAATATTATTTGCTATATATAAAGTGTAGCAAATTATATAATTTGTGTCAAGTATAGTAAGAATGGTTAAGTATGCTTATCCGCCGCGGAGGAGGCGCCGCAGGAATCGGATTTGGTTCCTTGACAACTATTTCGTTATTACTTATACTGAATAATGCGGTTATTATTAACATATTTTTAATAAAACTATGGTTAATCACGAAATATTGGAAGATTGGTATTTTGAGCGCAGTCTATTCAAAGAACTGGAAAAATGGCTGAATAGGAAAGAAATTTTAGTCATTAAGGGGCCTCGACAAGCCGGAAAAACCACGGTTTTGCGCATACTTAAAGATTTTTTAAGACGAAAGAGGAATATCCCGGAAAACAGAATGATATTTTTAACATTGGAAGATAGGGACCTTTTGGAAAAAATGGAAAAAAATCCAAAAGATTTTATTAAAAGTTTTATAAGAGAAGAAGGCGCGAAATACTATTTTTTTCTTGACGAGGTTCAATACTTGACGGAATGCGGACAAAAATTAAAGCTGCTTTTTGATCTTTTTACAAATATTAAATTTATCGTGACCGGCTCTTCGTCTTTGGAACTGACATCCCAGACCGGCAAGTATTTGGTGGGACGGGCATTTTCGTTTTATCTTTTCCCGTTAAATTTTACCGAATTTATTAATATTAGAAACAACCAACTGGCCAATGTTTTCAGAGAAAAAAATAAAATAGTGGCGGATTTTATTTTTCACGATCATGATTATGAAACAAAGGACGATATTTTTATATCGGATTTTTTAAAATATTATGAAGAATATGCTATTTTTGGCGGCTATCCGGAAGTCGTGAAAGCGGACAACGCCGAAGCAAAAAAAATAATCTTGAAAAATCTTTATGAAACATATCTCACTAAAGACATTATTGAGATTTTAAGAACGAAAGATGTGAATCAATTTAGAAATTTAGTAAGATTTTCGGCAAACCAGATAGGCGATATGGTAAATTTTAATACCATTTCTTCGGATTTGGGTATTTACTTTCAGGAAGTGAAAAGACAATTTTCAGTTTTGGAAGAAACATATGTGGCGTCCTTGATAAAACCTTACTCAACCAATAGAGTCACGGAGCTGAAAAAAAGCCCAAAGGTTTATTTTTTTGATGCGGGGTTGCGGAATTTTATAATCAATAACTATAATCCTCTAGACGCGCGAATGGATGCCGGAAAGCTGGCGGAAAATTTTATTTTTAATCAGTTGCGAACGAGATTTCCTGAAACGGAAATTAGATATTGGCGAACGACCGGAAAGGCGGAAGTGGACTTTGTTTTTGCCGCTGACACTCAAATTATTCCGATAGAAATTAAATTTTCCACATTCAAGGAAGAAAAGATTTCGCGCAGTTTCCGAAGTTTTATTGAAACATACGCGCCGCAAAAAGCGCTAATCGCCACAAAGAATTTTTGGGGCCGTGAAAAAATAGGAAAAACAATTGTGCAATTTGTTCCATTGTTTTACATCTAACGCTTTTGATTGTTTTCTATATTAAAATTCACTCAAATATACTTATCCGCCGCGGAAGAGGCGCCGGAGGAATACAAATAAAGCGCTAATAGGCTTATTCGGCAAAATCAAACCGCGTAAACAGGAAAAGCCAAAACATTTTTTGCGTCAACTTTCCGGTCAATATTTCGATAGATAAAATTTATTTTTATATCGGGATGCGTTGCTTTGAAATTACTCAACGAGACGGA
>Ga0209542_10005299_pt1 | contig 25843 bp, 20 predicted proteins | sample RifCSPhighO2_01_FD_184028 | JGI IMG/M metagenome (GOLD analysis project Ga0209542, IMG submission 184028) | Soil microbial communities from Rifle, Colorado - Rifle CSP2_plank highO2_0.1 (SPAdes) (version 2) | ecosystem: Environmental > Terrestrial > Deep subsurface > Rock core/Sediment ...
CTGGTGACCATTAATCGTGGTTGCACAGGGTTCATAAGGGGGACGCTGGTGACCATTAATCGTGGTTGCACAGGGTTCATAAGGGGGACGCTGGTGACCCTTATTGCCGCGGTCGCATAATCCGGTAGTGCGCCAGCCTTGAGAACAAACCCTTTAAAAAAGTGTTTGTATCCCCAAAGAAAAGGGACAAGCAAGCTGGTTTCCGTAAGGATATCCAGGTTCAAATCCTGGTCGCGGCGTTTAAAATGACATCAAAAAAATTACCAAAAATCCTAGTAGGCACACCAACTTGTAGTTTGTATGAGTATTGTCTTAAAGAATATGCAGAGTCAGTAAACTCTTTTACATATCCAGATTATGACATTTTAATAGTCGACAACACTCAAGATGACAACTATCTAAAAAAAATAAAAGCTTTTGGCTTGCCAGCAACCAAAGGACCTTATCTTAAAGGCGCAAGGGACAGGATAATCGCTTCCAGGAATCTGTTAAGAGAGTATGCAATAAATCAAGGCTATGACTATTTGCTAAGCTTAGAGCAGGATGTAATTCCTCCTAGAGATGTAATAGAAAAGCTTCTTGAAGTAAACCAAAAAATTTCATCAGCTTTATACTTTAATCTCAACAACCAATACGAATTTCCAAATCTGGTGCCAGGCACAATCGAGCTTCCTCTTGCTTACAAACTATTTAGCAAAGATGAGCAAAAAAAGCCATTTAAAGACCAATTACTAAGAAAACTAACAAAAGAAGAAGTCTTAACCAAAAAAAAGATCCTGGTAAGAATGACTGGTCTAGGATGTATGCTTATCCATAAAGATGTATTGAATAAAATACCTTTTGATTACTACAGAGAATTCTTAAGCTCAGACGATAGGCATTTTTGTGATAAAGCAGCAGAAAACAACATTCCGATTGTAGTAGACACATCAATTATCTGCACCCATTTAACAGCAAAAAGACCATTCGACTGGAGTAATATTGAAAAATGAAAGGAATAAGCTTCATTATTTGCAGCAGAGACCCAGGCTTATTAGATGAGCTCAAAAAGAATATTAATGAAAAAATAGACCACCTGGCAGATTATGAGATAATTGCAATTTCCAATCAAAATAATGCTTACAGCATCGCCTCAGCATATAACAAAGGCATTGCCGCTGCAAAATACAACCTTCTCTGTTTTATCCATGAAGACGTAAGGTTCATTACAGATGATTTTGGAGCGATTCTCATCAAAAAATTCGAAAATCCAGAAATAGCTGCAGTAGGTGTAGCAGGCTCTACATTACTGCCTGAAACCGGTTCGTGGTTTTCATTAGCAAGACCCTTTGTTCAGGGGCAAGTAGTCCATAAACTCCCAAATAAAGAACAATTAGACAGATATGGGGTAATAAGGCAAGATACAGATGTCGTGGTTTTAGATGGATTATTTATCGTTGTAAGAAAGGAAATAGCCCAATCAACAAAATTTGATGAGGAAACATTTGATGGGTTCCATTTCTATGACATAGATTTCACCTTAAGAATAGCACAAAAGCATAAAATCATAGTGACATATGATATTTTATTGCAGCATTTCTCAGGAGGAAAATTTGATGAATCCTGGACTAGATATAGGGAAAGATTGATCCATAAGTATAAACTTCCTTATACAAAACTTCAAAATATTCCCCAACAAGAAGGAAAATGGGCTGCTTGCCCATATGATTCAAGAAAAACCTATCCAAAAATTCTTGTTGGATGTCCAACATCTTTTCATAAAGAATACTGCTTAGACGAATACGCAAGAGCAATAAAATCATTAACCTACCCTAATTATGATATCCTTCTTATTGACAACTCTCTTGGAGAGGAATATTCTAAAAAAATAGCTTCTTACAGCCTCCCAGTCATCAAAGGACCTTATCTTGAATCTGCTCGTGAGAGAATAATAGCGTCCAGAAACCTGCTGAAACAATATGCAATAGACAATAATTATGAGTATCTATTAAGCTTAGAACAGGATGTAATCCCTCCCCAAGACATAATCGAAAGAATGCTAGTCCATGACCGACAGGTGATTACAGGAATTTATTTCAATAGGGATAACAAACAGCAGCTTTACCCTCTAGCGTACGTAATCTCAAATCAACCTCCAAACAAACTTCCAGATATGAGACCTTTAAATCAGGAAGAGTTATGGAGCAATATCTTTTTCCAGATAATCTCGGCAGGATTAGGATGTTTACTTATCCATAAGGATGTCCTCGCAAGAATTACCTTCCGTTATGAAGGAGAAGAACCATTTGATGACAGATTCTTCTTCTTAGACCTCTATAATCTGAAAATAAAGGCATTCGCAGACACATCAATCAAATGCAGGCATTTTATTCTAAACAGACCATATCAATGGCGAGATATTAAAAAATAGTCCTTAAATTTCTTTTTTAGTGCAGGTTTTTTCTTGCAAGAAAAAAAGTGCATAGATATCAAAAAGTGATTAGAATAATATAAAAAAAGTTAAAAGAAAAATAAAAAAATAGAAGGGATTACCTTCTCTTTTTCTTCCTCATTACCACAACGATAACAATTATGATTGCCAGGATAACCAATACCCACAGCCAAGCCAAGCTGCTCTTCTTAGCAGCTGGTTGCACAGCCAATGTTGTGCTTGGTTTTGGCAATGTTGAACTTGTTGTAGTGGTCTCCAAGGTTGTTTCAGCTATCTTCTTGGTTTTGACATCAGCAACACCGTTCTTAATGTTTACCAAAGTAATCTCTAAATCATTAACTCCATCACCATCCACATCTATCACCTTAGTCTCACCAATAGAAAGGCTTACTTCAATAGGTGTTGATTCAATGATTAATGTTACTCTGCTTGCTGTAACCTCTTTAAATGTCATCTTATGGCTATTCTGCCCATCCAAAGTAAAGGTAGTAATTCTTCCTTGCTGTTTAGACAATGTAACCTCTTCCTTTACAGAAAGGTCATTATCAACCTTCAAAGTGGTTGTTTTCTCAGTTGTAGCTGAGCCTGAACCACCTCCACCACCACTTGCACCTGAACTTGCAGTGCTTGTTACATGCCCGCTGAACTCATAAGTGCTGGACTCTCCAGTAAATCCTACACCATCAGTAACTTTACATTTAGCCTGATAAGTTCCTGCTTTATCTATATCAGTAGTTGCAAAAGTTGCACTTGCAGTTGTCTTCGTAACCTTATCTCCACCAGGCTTTGTTAATGTCCATTCATAGCTTGAAACAGTCCCATTAGCATCGCTTCCTGAACAAACATATGTTAGCCCAGTACTAGATGATGTCGAAACTGTTGTAGTGCTTGGTGCAGTCACATCTACAGTAGGACTTGTTCCATCCTCAACAACCTTAAAGGCTGCATTTGAGTTATTTAATTGTGTTGACTGGTTGTATAAATCATAGGCAACAAAGACAAATTGGAAAGCAGTTCCGCTGTTTGTTGAATTACCACTAGAGATAAATGCAGTATATGTATATGAAGGAGCACTTGCACTCAATCCACTTCTGTTTAATGCAGTTTGGTTTAACATCCTTATAAACATACCATTAGCTCCACCAGTTGCTCCAGCAGTTAAAGGTCCATCTCCATTGCTTAGACTTCCATTTAAACTTGCATTATGAGCAAACTTTGAACCATTTCCAATAAATGAGAGGTTCAAATCCCCTCCTGAACTGTTGTAAATCAAAAGGACTTCCCAAGGGTTATAGTCAGTTACAGTCAATGTAATATTGAATCCTGTATCATTTCTTATATAAGTCGTTGTAGAAAACGGAGTACCATCGCTGTCTTTCCTTGTGTTAACCCCATAAGTTAAATTAACAGTAGCCATTCTTGGAGCTAATCCGTCAATACCTGTAACCAAAGTAACACTCGAGGAGTTACGGATAGTGTCGTAGGTCGTTACATTCCACTCGTATATCGCTTCTGTCCCATTTATTGCAGCAAATTGCACACTAAAATTTGCACTGTTGTTCAGGCTCATATTATTATTGTCCCCAGTCAAATTGAACCTAACACCTCTTGCAGAGAAATTTACAGCAGACCAATTATAGCTCGTTCCATTAGCACCAACATTCCATAGCAAAACAGAAGTAAGAGCATACCCACTACCAGCAGTAATATTCACAGTGGTAATATTAAGTGGTCCAGTATTATTTATAGTGAAATTAAATGTTTCAATAACACCTCCCAATGTCCACCCATCAAGCGGAGTTATTGCACCAATGCTTTTTCCCGCCCCACTATCACCAGTGGTATTTACATTGGTTCCTGTTGGCTGAATTGTATTTGCAGCATTTGCAAGAAACAATGCAATAAAGAAAATACTTAATAATAAAGTAGAAAAAATTAATACCCTTCTTTTATTCTCCATCAATCATCTGCCTCCTTTTAATTATATATGAATAAAACTAATTAAGATTATAAAATAGATTATATATATAAAGCTTTCTCATAAGTAATCTTTGAGGCAATTATGAAAAAATACGCAAAGATACTCCTATTTGGGTTTATAATCTTAGTCTTGGTAAAACTTTTATTAGTTCTAGCTATTTCTTCCCCATCAATTTTTTCAGACGAATATTATTATTCAAAACTGGCAAGAAGTTTTTTCTTCAACAATGCATTTTCAATTCATAATGAACTAAACACGCTTTACCCCCCATTATACCCGATTGCCATCTCATCAGCTTACATATTCACCGATATGAAAGATGTCTATCTCTTAATGAAACTTATTAACGTTCTGTTAATCACTTCAATAATCTTCCCAATGTATTTTCTATTGAAAGAATTTCTCAGCAGGAAGCAGGCAGTTGTTTCATCCCTTGTCATCTCTTTTCTTCCAGTGCTGTTCCTCATGCCTATATATATAATGGCAGAAAATCTGTTTTACCCATTAATCATTTGGGCAATTTTCTTTTTGTATAAATCTCAAAAAGAAAAAAGCAAGTTATATCCAGGTTTAACAGGTATAGCAATAGGACTTTGTTTCTTAACAAAGGTTCTCGGAATAACACTTTTTCTTGTCCCAATAAGCTTAGTAATACTTAACAAATTTTTAAAAAAACAAACTCTAAGTTTTTCAAAATTAGCAATCATCTACATTTTTGCACTTCTAATCATAAGCCCATGGATAATCTTTGCAGGAATGGAAAACGGGTTTACTCTGCAAGGAATCCTCGGGGTATATGCAAAAGAAGCAACATCATTAACCAGGCATAGTAACTTCACATTAACATTCATCAACTGGATTTTTTCTTATCTGGCATATATCATAGCCGCTATAGGAATATTCCCTCTAGGATTATGGATTACAAGAAAAATCCCAAATGAGAAAAAACCTCTTGCTTACCTTTTGATTACAGCAATAAGTTTATTCTTATTGGTTGTTGCATACTCCTCTTCAGGAGGCCCACCAGACCCAGTCTTCTCATGGTTTTCAGGCAGACCTATTGGAAGGTATATTGAAGGAATAGTCCCATTAGCATTAATCCTAGCTTACTTATTAATAGAAAGCAGCCAAAAAGAGTTTATTAAAAAGAAACACATTTACATAACCTCACTCGTAGTATCCCTCACAGCAGCAGCTTTCATAGCCCAATTAACCTTAGCATCATTATTTCCAGCAAACAATATCTCTTTAACCTTGTTAGGTGTAGGAAAATCAATCCTTGGAAGATTAATCTATGGAAGCCTTTCAGCAAATCCATATTTTTCCTGGTTATTATTCCTTACACTGTCAGCCATAATTGTTATAATATCATCAATACTCATTTATATTTGGGCTTTAAGGAAACTAAACATAAAACATTTACACTTATTTTTCACAGCAATATTCATCATTACAATCTTTGCAGGTTATGCAGCAATATATTACAACACAACAACTTATTGGCAGAATAATGAACAACTCCAGTTAAGCGAGTGGATTAACAGCAATAATAAAATAACAGACCCAAAATTATTAATCGATGAATATTATCAAGGCAAACTTGGCAAAGCATCATCTGCATTATACGAGAGAGATGGAAAATACACCTCGTCAATAATAGGGTTTTGGGTAAATGGGGAGATAACAATAGGTAATATCCAACAATCCGATGATTTCGATTATATCATCACAAAGGGCAAAATAAACAAAAAACTCTTGAGAGAAACACCCTCAGGGATAAAATTATACACAAATGAAAATTAAAGAAAACTGCAATCTCTGCAAACTCTGGTTAGCAAGAAGAAAAACACATAGAGCTTATATTAAATTTCAAATAAAGAGAGCAGAGCAAATCCAGGAAGAACTGAAGCCTTTTTTGGATAAGAACAAAACATCCAATCTTAAACTTCTCGATATTGGAAGCCATAGAGGGGGTTATTCAATAGCTTTCACCAAGTTAGGTTATGATGTAACCGGATTAGAATTTGATTTAAATAAAATAAAGACTGCAAAAGAAGTGAGCAAGGAATACTCCACGATTATTTCATTTGTTAAAGGTGATGCAAGGAATATGCCTTTTAAAGAGAACACTTTTGATATTGTTATTTTATCGAATGTTATTGAGCATATCAAAGGTACAAAAAAACTGCTTGCAGAAATAAGACGAGTATTGAAACCAAAAGGCCTCTTGTACATTCAATTCCCACCTTATTGGGGGTTTACAGGCGGACATATTTACTTCAAAGCTTTTCCAATTCCCCTGCATTACTTAGGAAATTCATCAGCAATGAAATTAGCAAATTTATTGAAGTTCGATTCAGAAATTCACGAAATTGAAAAAATAACAATCAATAACCTTATTAAACTTTCAGCAGACCTTAATTTCAAGGTTAAAACCCTCAAAACCATTCCAAATTTAACAGGAGCAAGAAGATTAAGAGAGATGTCAATATTTTGCAAAATAATATTAGAAAAACAATGAAATCAAAAAAAGTTATCATTACAATCCCTGCATATAATGAAGAATCAACAATAGCGAGGACTATGGAAGAAATTAAACAAGTAATGAATCCATTAAAGTATAGCTATGAAATCCAGGTTGTCAACGATGGCTCAACAGATAGAACTTCTGATGTTGCAAAGAAAATTGGAGCTAAAGTCATCTCTCATAAAAGAAATTTAGGTTTAGCAAGAACGTTTCAAACTGAGCTTGAGAACTGCCTTAGGAAAAATGCAGACATTATCGTGCATACAGATGCCGATGGGCAATATCCAGCATCGTCGATTCCTGAGCTCATCATGAAAATAGAGCAAGGTTATGACATAGTATTAGGAAGTAGATTTATCTCAAAATCAGGGTATAAAAACGAATTGTCAAGAAAATTAGGCAATGTAATATTTGCCAAAGTCATCAGCAAACTCACAAAAACAAAATTGACAGACACAACAACAGGTTTCAGAGCATTCACGTCAGAAGTTGCCAGCAATATTAAGTTTATTAACACTTTTACATACACGCAAGAACAGATAATAAAAGCAGCAAAGCAGGGATTTTCAATTGCCGAAATTCCTATTCAGGCAAGGGAAACAAGGAAAAGCAAGTTATTCAGCAATCCATTACAATATGCAATAAAAGCATGGCTGAATATTCTCAGAATTTACCGAGATTACGACCCATTAAGATTCTTTGTTTCCATTGGGGGATTTTTTTTCACTCTCGGTAGTATTATAGGATTATACTTTATTTATCTCCATTACACCTCAGGAATCCAAGGGCATCTCGGTTTATTATTCCTAATGCTGGTTCTCTTGATGACGGGATTGCAAATAGGATTTTTTGGCTTCCTGGCTGATATGAGAAGAGTGGATTAAATACAATCTTTAAGAATTTCTTCACCAATCTTCTCAGGAGTGCAATATTTTTTATATAGCTTATACCCATTATCAGCAATTTTATCTCTTAACGCTCTATTCTTCTTCAATGTTAAAATAGCATCGACCAATGATTTTTCATCCTTCGCTTTGCAGAGAAAAACATCTTTTTTATCGGTAAATAGTTCACGAATTGCAGGAGTATCTGAGGTAATCAAAGGTTTCTTCATAGCAATAATCTCATAAGCTTTGTTAGGAATCACTCTTTGGGTTTTTTCAGTCTCACCGAATATTCCCAACCCAATATCCCAAGTGGAAATAAACCCAGGAATCTCATCAGGTTTTTTCAACCCAAGAAATTTTATATTTTTTACTTGAAGCTCGTCAGCAAGGTTAAAGCATTCATCGTATGTTTGTCCCTTGCCAACAAGATGAAACTCAACGTTTTCTTTTTCCAAAATCTTTGCAGCCTTTATAATGTATTCAACGCCTTGCAGAGGAATAAACAACCCATGAAACCCAATAATCACTTTTTTGTCCTCCTTTCTTTCATGGATTTCACGAGGATAAAACAAAGAATCGTCAGCCCCAATCAACACTCTAGAAAACTTTTCTCTCGGTAATCCAAAGGTTTTAACAAAATAGTCTATATGCTGATTTGTATCAAGTAGCACTTTATCCGCAATCTGGCATGATTTTTTATCGAGCCAAAAATAAACTCTAGCCATAAAACTTTCAGGCTCAACTTTTCTTCTATCAAACACCATTGTATCATACACAGACAAGAAAGCATCAAAAACAATCTTTTTTTTACCGATGAATGGTTTTAATAAAATAAGCAAATGCTGACCTAAAAACCCGACAATTACAATTTCATCATCCCTTTTTCTTCTAAATACAAACATCAAAGGCACAATAATATTCCGTTTAACAAAAGACTTTGATTCAGAACCATAAATTCTCAACTCTACTTTACCTTTTAGACCATTAACAAACATTCTTGTTCTTGAATAGCTTAATTCTCTTCCAGGAACATACGCAATTTTCATGAAAATGCCGAGATAACAAGCTTTTTATAATCTTCTTTTGTCATAAAAGACATGGCAAAAATTCTTGTCACAGGGGGAGCTGGATTTATAGGAAGTCATTTAGTTGAAGAGCTTTGCAGCCAGGGGCATGAGGTTACAATTCTTGATAACTTCATCGGTGGAAAGCAGAATCTTCAGGAAATGAAAGGTAATTTCAAAATTATTGAAGGAGATATTTGCAGCAGAGACATCTGCAAAAAAGCAACAAAAGACAAGGATATAATCTATCATTTAGCAGCACATGCAGCAGAAGGCCAATCCCCATTTATCCCTGTGTTCAATGCAAATACCAATTTAATGGGTTCTATAACCTTATTATCAGAAGCAATCAATAACAATGTTAAAGATTTTGTATTTACCAGCTCAATTGCAGCATACGGAAAGCCATTGACTCTTCCTATAAAAGAAACACATCCATTAAATCCAGAAGACCCTTACGGAGTAACAAAGGCAGCATTTGAAAAATACCTTGGAATTTATCATGATTTAGGAAAAATTAATCCATTTATTGTAAGATTCTTTAATGTCTATGGCCCAAGGCAAAGGATGGACGATCCATATCGTGGAGTTGTCCCAATTTTCATGAATAAATGTTTAAAAAACCAAAATCCTATCATCTTTGGAGACGGTTCACAAGAAAGGGCATTCACATATGTGTCAGACATTGTAGGACCTCTTGCAAAAGTAACAACATTCAGCGAACTCATCAACAACCCTGTTAATATAGGCCATACGCAGCCATGTGCAGTAAAAAAACTCGCAGAACGAATTGTTGCAAAAATGAATCCCAACCTCAAAATAGATTATGTAGATAAGCGACATACCGATGTTCACATTGCACATTGTGATACCTCCAAATCTAAAAGAATCCTCAATCATCAAACTCAAGTTGAAATAGACGAAGGATTGGACAAAACTATTGCCTGGGCAAAGCAGCAAGGTCCGCAGGAATTCAGATACATGGAAGAATGCGAAATTGAATCTTTAAGACCAGCAACGTATAAGGAAAAAAAGATATAACAAAAACTTTATATAATGTCAATAAGTTAACAATAGTTAAATAATTAATATCGGAGTTAAAATGAAAGTAATCGTTTGCAATCCACCTTGGCCAGGAGAAGGCTATGGCACTAGAAGCAATATCCGCTGGCCACATAGAAGAGGAGACAAAGTATTAACTTTTCCAATCTACCTAGCATACGCAACTTCTTTATTAAAAAGCAAAGGTTTCGAAACTCGGGGGATAGATGCGGTAGATAAAGAGCTAGGAATCTTCAATTTTGTTGAAGAAGTTAAAAGATTCAACCCAGACATTATCCTTATGGAAGTTTCAACCCCTTCATTGCCAAGCGATTTGCAAACAGCAGAGTTGTTAAAAGAAAAAATAGGATGCAAGATTGCTTTCGTCGGTCCCCATGTGAACTATTTTCATGAAAGGTTTATAAGAAATTATGGATTTGTTGATTATTGCATAAGGGATGAAATAGAATTTACAGCTTTAGAATTATGCGAAGCACTCCGAGACCATAAACAATTAACAGGAATCAAAGGATTAACCTATAGAAATGAACAGGGAAAACCAGTCATCAACGAAAAAAGACCTTTTGAAAGAGATGTAGACCAATTGCCTTTCGCAGACAGAAATGATTTTCCAATTGAAAGTTACCAGCAGGCATTCTTTTCAGGCAATAAAACAGCTTTAATGATATCCAGCAGAGGCTGTCCAAGCGTCTGTACTTTTTGCATTTGGCCTCAGACAATGACAGGACATTTGCATCGAACACGCTCAGCAAAAAACGTGGCAGATGAAATTGAATATCTTATGAAAAATCATGGAGTAGATGAAATCTACTTCGATGACGATACTTTTATTGTAGATAAAAAAAGAGTCTATGAATTATGTGATGAAATTCTTAAAAGAAAATTAAAATTCACATGGTTGTGCATGTCAAGGGTAAGTTCAGTAGACCCAGAAATATTAAAAAAAATGAAACAAGCAGGGTGCACAGAAATATTCTATGGGTTTGAATCAGGAAGTCAAAAGCTCCTGAACAGCATCAAGAAAGGCGCAACATTAAAACAAGCCATGAACGCAGTAAGAATGACTCAAAAAGCAGGAATCTATGCAACAGGAAGTTTCATCATTGGCTTGCCTGAAGACGATATGCAAAGCATCAAAGAAACATTAAAGTTCGCTATAAAGCTCAGAGCAGATTACGTCCAATTTGTTCTGGCAGCAGCGTTCCCAGGAACAGAGTTATACGAAACAGCAGAGAAATCAGGATTATTAAAACTTAATTCCTGGGAAGATTTAGATGGAACCCATGGAGGAGTATTAAGAACAAAATATCTAACTAATCATGAGCTTGAAGGAGCCGTAAGAAAAATGTACGTAGGATATTACACAGCCCCAAGAATTATCATCCAAAATCTTGCCAATGTCAGGTCTGTAGCAGATGTAAGGAAGATTATCAGGGGTGCGAAATCAATCATCTCAAGAATCGCATTCTATAATGAATGATTAATTATGCATTAAAGGTGAACGCCCCACAATAGCATCAAGATATCCCTTAAGATGATCAGTTGCCCACTCATCACAAGAAGAGCTGTGATCTCTTAATTCCTTTAGTGCACAGAGTCGCTTCTCAAGGTATTCTTGATATTCAGGGGTTTTCATCAAGTCCAGTTTTCCTTGTGATAATGCAAGTCTCTTTTCTCCAAGTTCAACCTCTAGTCTCTCCTGCTCAATTTCTGCCTGCGTTCTGTCTGCATAAGTTTCATTATTGGACTTTCGTTTAAGAAAACTGTAACAAGCAAAAGCCGTCACACTACCCACAGCAGCGACGCTATACATTCCTGCCTGGATAATATTAGAGAGTTCTGGATCCATGTCCAGAGAGAGGTGAGAAAATCTTAAAAGGTTATCGCTGGCTTGAAAGCAACCTTTAAAACCCCTTTTTCTATGGCATAAGAATGAAAATCTGCATTGTAAGCCATGAATACCCACCAAACATTATCTCAGGGTGTGGAACAGCTCTAAATACGCTAGCTAAAGGTCTGGTTAAAAATGGTCATGAAATAACAATAATAACGCCTTTACTAAGAACAGACAAAGAGAGAGAAGAAAGCAAGAACCTCACCATAATAAGAATACCTTTGACGGGCTCAATGATTTTGAGAATTCTAAGCAGGATTGATAGCAGAATAGCATTTAGCTTTGCACTAAGGAAGTTCAAAAAACATTTCACCTTTACACAATTTGATATTCTCCACGTATATGATGTTCACGATTCATATTTTCTCAATAAAAAGCTCACATCAGTTCAAACAATCATATCAGTCAATGATTATTATGCATTTATCACTCCATTGAACATTTTCAAATTTCCATATCCCACCCCCAATAAGATAAAGCGCTACATTCATGCAATGCTGACAAAAACATTGAATAAAATGTTTCTAAAAAAAGCCTCATTGATTATAGCCTTAACAGAGTACAGTAAAGATGTACTGAGAAAAAAATGTAATATCGCTGAAAAGAAAATCAGGGTTATTTACAGAGGCATGGAAATAAAAAAATTCAGGCAGAGCAGGAACAAATACACCTCGATGAAAATTCTCTACATCGGGAGCAATATGGAAAGGAAAGGCGTTCCTTACATTATAGATGCAATGCCAACAATTCTCAAGACCTATCCAGAATCCCATTTAACAATCATAGGAAAAACAAATCCCGCATTGCAGAAATTATTAAAAGAGAAAATCCAGAATAACAAATTGCAGGATAAAATAACAATCATGGAATACATCCCATCAGAAAAAATACCTTCTTATTTTGAAGATGCAAATGTATTTATTCTCCCAGCAATCATAGAGAATCTTGCAGTGACTGTGTTGGAAGCAATGAGCTCAAAAACACCAGTTGTAACGACAGGGGTAGGAGGGCATGAAGAAGCAATTTCATCAGGCTCAGGCATATTAATTAATCCTGGATCATCAGAAGAAATCAGCAATGCTATAATTCAGATATTTTCCAATCCACAAAAAGCAAAACAAATGGGCGAGAATGCTCTAAAAATTATCCATGAAAAATTCTCTCAACAAAGAATGATTGATGAAGTGGATGTAGAATATCAAAAACTCATCTCCCAGCTTTCCCAGAGAAAATCTTAATTCCATATTTCCCGCCATAATAAAACAGCAAGCTTCCCCCAATCACAAGGTTGGGAACCATGGTAATAATCCTGTAAATAATAATAACCTTAATGACAATTCCTGGAGCAATTCCATAATAGGTAAGCAAGCCTGCCATAGTAATATCTCGAGAACCAAATCCGCCAGGAATCCCGCTCACCCGCCCAACGATAAAAGCTATCCAATAAATGAAAAATGCCTGCTGATAGCTAAGCACGACACCAAAAGGCAAAAGAGAAATAGTAATCAGGAACGGTGCAAATAAAACCACTAATAAGGTGAGAAGGGAAACAAAAATCAAAAACTTAGGCTTCTTAAAATAATCGAGTAATTCTTTCCTGACGTCACTAAAATCTTCTTTTTTAAAAAAAGAAAGGTTAAGAATTTTCTTTGGGACAACCTTCTTAAAAATGAAATTAAAGAATTTGTTAAATTTCAGGATAATGAGCATAATAAGGGTCATGATAAAAAAAAGAATGATTATCTGAAGATAGGGTATGCCTGGCAAAAAGTTTTTGCCCATGATAAAAAGGACGATAAAGAGGAAGGGAATCTGCCATAAGTAGTCAAATGCCTGTTCAAAAATTGTAACAAGAAAAGGACCCCTAACAGAGGTTTTATAGAGTTTCTTCGAAGCCAGTGATTTGACAGCTGAACTGCCAATTCTCGAAGGATCAAAGTACACAACAACCTGTGCTATGCAAAAAAGATAAGCTGATTGGAGTAAAGAAATCTTTTCTTTCGCACAGCCAAGAATGTATTTATAGCGCAGAGAAGCCAGTAGGATTAAAATAACATTGGCCAGAAATCCAAGAAATACGTAGAGAACAATTTTAATATCAAGCATGGAAACATAAACAAGAAAGGAGTTAAAAAACTATCTCTTTAAGGGAAGCTTCTTGCCCTCTGTACTTTTTCAAAATGCCGTAAGCTTTTTTCTATACCCTTACCTCGGATTATTCCTCCAAGTATCTTTCCATATAAAGAGGGGTTCATTACAGAGATGAGAAAAGCATCTTTTAAAAAAATAGGGTTTTTGGCATAATCAGCAATTTTGCCTTTTACAAACATCTCCCTTCCTTTTGCCTGCATTTTTTTCAGCTCCTTAAAGGGAACATCAATCTCCATCACAGAGGAATCCCAATCTCCATGCTGGAATTTATCAAAAGAAAGGTCAGCTTTCACCCACCCTGCTTTAACAGCCTGCTCCCAGAGTTCAGTTCCAGGATAAGGAGTGGCAAGATAAAATTCATTATAATCTGCTCCCGTGCGTACAGCAAGGTCTAAAGTCTTTTCAAACTCTTCCCAGCTTTCACCAGGCAATCCAACAATCCAGTTTGCTAGAGTTCGAATACCATGTTTGTTGAACGTTGTTAAAGAATCATATGTGCTTTTTGCAAGTGCCCCTTTTTTAATATTTTTTAATACCCTGTCTGAGCCTGATTCAGCTCCGACAGAAACTTGTATGCATCCAGCTTTAGCCATCGCTTCTACCATCTCATTAGTCACCGGGGTGGTTCTGCATTGGCAATGCCACTTAATATCGATTTTTCTCTCTTTCATACCCTTACATAGGAGCATGACGCGTTTCACATCAGCATTAAAAGTATCGTCATTAAATAACAGAGCTTCAATCTTGTACTTGTCAATCAGATATTCCATTTCATCAAGAACTCTTGAAATAGAGTGGTATCTCATCTTTCTTCCAAGAACTGTATGAGAACCACAAAAAGTGCAATGAGCGTAACAGCCCCGTGATGCTATTAGGTTCGTTAGTCCTAACCACATCCCCCTGATAGTGGTGCAGCGTCGTGTATACCAGTGCATGGGAAAGAGGTGTCGTGCAGGCATAGGGAGAATATCAAGGTTATCCACCATCGGTCTTTTTTCATTAACAGTAACAAGACCTTTCTCTTGAAATGCTAATCCTTTTACGCCTTTAAGCACCCCATCTTTTTCAAGCTTTTCACAAAGCTCTGCCATCGTCAACTCACCTTCTTCCATAATGGAGAAATCAAGCGCACCATGTGATTGAGTAATTGTCTCTTTAGGCATGACCGAGGGATGCACACCCCCAACAGCAATCTTCACTTCAGGAATAATCTTCTTTATGTCTCGGGCCATCTGAACAGCATGAGGATAAGTGTGGGTGGAACAATTAAAAGCCACAATCTCAGGTTTCTCTTTCTTGATAAACTCTTCTACACTTTGGGGTCGATAGGGAGGAGGATCATAAATAGAAACATCGTGACCCTCATTAATTAAATAACTAGCAACATATCCTAATCCAAGAGGTACATTCCTTTTAAGGTATGTAGTATTATTGATTAATGAAACTTTCATAGGTATTCTCCAATATTGTACAGAACCTTAAGTGGTTCGGTGTATAAGTTGAGATGAGTATTAATGGTCATTGTGTCTTCACATCTTTAGCTTATTTTAAATTTTTCTCATATACGCTTGTTATTCAGGCAGATTATGCACTCTGCCTTGCTTTGGAGGTATAACCTGCATTGGCTCAAGATTACGATGGTGTGTCTGAATTTTAACTTCATCAAAAGATTTAATTTTCTGCCCCCCTCTGCATTCCACAAGTTTTTCACAGGTTTCACAGATAGGGACAATCACACCCTCCATACGCTCTCTGAACGCTTTATAGTCAGAAGAATTCCAAATATCTTCATAACTCTGAAGTAATAGATTACCAAATGGTTTTCTAATTGCAAAACAATGAACAACATTTCCCTGGGCATCTACCCTGCCAATAAAAAACTGCTTGCAGAAGTGCTCAGTATCAAGTTTCCTGTAAAAATATTTATCCAATCTTTTTTTGAATAAAATAGGAAGAAAAGCAACAGGAAGACCATATTCATCCCCAGCCTTCTTGATATTTTCTACAGCCTTCTCGAAATCCACATAAGACCTCTTGGGAAGCAATTGGTCAACCAAAGCTAAAGGAAAATCCGCAGGAGCGAAACCGAGATAATCAGCACTTTTTTCAATTGAATCTTGAGTATATCTTCTCTCAAACTCAAAAGTAACAATATGCGCTCCAGCATCCTTCGCAATCTTAACAATCTTTGGGAGGTCCTCAAGATTATCATCCATAATAACACTCAACACACCAACAAAGAAATGATTCTTTAATTTACCAATGGTCTCGATAGTCTGGTCAAACGCTTTTCTCTGCTTTGGGTCGCGAATATCATTATGCACTTCCCTATCTCCATCAATAGAAGTTCCTATCGCTTCAATGTTCTTATACTTTTTCAATCGCTCAATCCCCACATCATCAATCATGGTAAGATTTGTAGACAATCTCACAAGTGTCCCTCTCTCCTGAAAATAATCAAGAATCTCAAAAATATCTTTCCTCGCAAAGATTTCACCCCCAATCAAAGTGATATGGGTAATCTTCGGAATCTTATCAAAAACCTTTTTGATTTGCTCTGTAGTAAGCTCCATAGTTCCATCAATGGTTTTTTTCTTCCACATGCTTGGAAAATTAATATAGCACATTTTGCAATGCAGATTGCATTTAAATGTAAGGTCAAAAATAAATCTTTCAGGAATAGGAACTTTTCCAGTTTTTTTATACCTTTCATATCTATTGTTCATATCCTGAAAATACCTCTGAGTATGGAGATAATGAAAAAATCCAAGTACCCCTGTTTTCGTTGCCCAAACCTTTAACTTATTAGTATTTAGCATATTCTTATCCCTATTAGATGCCGATAATTAACCATAGTTAAGATTCTTTATAAATCTTTTCTATAATCTCTAAATCTTTAACCCCTTCCTCTCCGTTTATTTCAAGTTTTTCTTTGCCATTTAAGAAACTTATAAAGTTAGTGATTTGTTCTTGTATCTTTCCATTTCTTGTCAATCGCAATTTGTCCAGATTGGAAGAGAGCGTGGAATAAGCCCTGTTTTTTCTATAGCTCTTCGTAATTCTCCCTCCTTCAATAATCAGAGAGCATTTGCTCCCATAGACTTCTACTCTGTCAGCAATATTGAAGGGTAAAGAGGTTGTAGCAGCAATAATCCCAATTGCACCATTCTTAAACTTTATCAGGACCCCACCAGCATCTTCAACCCCGATATTATGAGTGAGTGTTGAAACCTCTCCTTTTACTTCAAGAATATCTCCAAATATCCATCTCAGAATATTGATATAATGCACAGCATTCATCATCAATACACCCCCACCAGCCTCTTTTTTCCTGCCCCTCCAGCCAATATAATCTTTATCCCCTCTGCTTTTGCCAATGACAACAACACCCATGAGCAATGTTCCAAATTCTTTGTTATCAGCCATTTTTTTTAACTTTTGATAAGCCCGTCCAAACCGATATTGGGAAATCACAGTAACAGCAACATTCTTTTTTTGAGCTTCTCTAACCATCATCTTAGCTTTCTTAACATTAACATCAATAGGTTTTTCAATAATAACATGTTTTCCAGCATGTATGCATTTTAGTGCAAAATCAGCATGAAGATAATTTTGGTTGACAATATCAACAACAGCAACCTCAGTATCCTCCAGGAGTCCTTTCAAATCCCTATACCCCTTGCATTGATATTTTCTGGCAAATTCAGAAGCCCGCCCAGCATCATGACTTAAAACACCAACAAGCCTCGCACCTCTTACATCGTTTATTGCTCGAGCATGTTCCTCAGCAATGTTTCCAGTTCCAATTAAAGCAATGCCAAAATTCATACCCTATAAAAAAGCAAAGCTCTATTAAGGTTTTCGATAATACCTTTTTCTATGAAATTTTCAAATATCCAGAAAGCAATTCCTTATTGTGCACTCCTCTTAATAGCAAGCATCATCCTCTCCCCCATATTCTCTCCAGGATTCCTGACAAAGTCTGATTCACCAGTGCACATAGTAGAAGCCGAGTACCTTTCAAATAATCTCTTAAAAAAAGATTTCTGGATAAATGGGTGGTATCCTTATGAATATGCAGGAATTCCAATCCAGCTGTATTATTATCAGGGAGGAACCCTTCTCGTAGCTTTTCTCGCATTATTAGGGGTAAACATCATCCTTGCATATAAACTTGCGTTGGTACTGTCTTTGTTTCTCCCTGCAGCAGCAATATACTTTCTCTTGCAAAAGCATTTCAGCAAACTAGCCTCTTTTATCCCTTCCATGATGTTTCTGTTTCAAAAGGATCTCACTAAATTAATGCTTGCAGGGATGTGGGCAAATATTCTTGCATTCGCAGTATTCATCCTGCTTTTCAAAAAAATAACTGACTATAAGTTTATCATCACAAAGAAAAGAGCGTTGGTTCTTGGAATATTTTCAGCAGCACTAATATTGTTTCATCCTTTCTTTGCAATAGCACTTCTTTATACAATAGGAATCGCTTTTTTCTTCTCACTGAAAAAAAGAAAGAGCCAAAAAATAATCATGCCTTATCTAATCATCGGAATTACCACAATCACAATATCTTTGTTTTACACATATCCTTTCATTGAAACACACACATGGCTGAATCCCGGGAGCGGGTGGGGTTTGGGTGTTACACTAAAAGAAACAATGGTAAACTTGATAGGAATCTTCTTCTCATTAAAACCCCACTTAACATCTTGGAATTACCTCTTAGAGGGCAGCATCCTTTTTTTGAAAGAGGGAGTTAAAAGCATCGTTGCAAATCTTCCTATGCTTTTTATTGATGTCATGGCTATAATTGGTTTCTTCCTTTATCTCAAAGAGCAGGATAAACATAAAAAAGATATGCTGTCATTCACATTGTATTTCATATTGTTTTCTTTAATAGTCGGGTCAGGATTCTGGTTTTTATTCAGCTTCGGGAAAACAACACCTTTCCTCAACGGAATTCTCGCCTACAGGTTTGTGTATTACGCAAGACTCGGGTTATTTGTCTTTGTGGCATATGCTCTGCATAAAATTCTCTCAAGTAAAACTCACCCAAGAAAATATCAAATGATTCTATATGGAATAACGTTTAGTTTAGCAATTATACTTCTCCTTGGATTGTTGCTTGGATTGCACTTCCCGCCAAATTCTTACACACAAACATTTTCACAAGCACCTATAGCAGAAGAAACCCAGGAGCTTTGGACATGGCTCAAATCCAGTTTTCCAAATCCAGATTTTAGAATACTCAACCAGAATTTTTTTGATAATCTTGATGAACCATTAATAACAAAAGACAGCATTCTCCCCGCAATGGCTCATAAATACACAGGTCTGACGTTTTTTGGTTCATGGTATACAACAGTTTATCCTATGGAAAGGAAAGCTCAGACAGAGCATAATCAGCTTTTTGGAAAGAAAATTTCAGAGATATCTTTTCAGGAAATAAAAGAAAATATGGAGGCGTATAATCTGAAGTACGCTATTGCTGTTACACCAGAACTGAAGTCAAAGTTGGAATCATCAGGCTTGTTCATAAAGGAAAAAGAATTCCCCCACTATACAGTATATATGTTTGCAAACTACACTTCATCATGGTTGCAGTCAGAAATTCCTCTAAACTACAAATTAGAAGAGCTTTCTGACAGAAGGATATTCTTTAAACTACAAAATCCAGAAGACCAGGCAGTAACACTCAAATTCTCTTATCATCCTTATTGGCATGCATATCTCAATGGCAAAGAGATACATTTAAGAACGAACCAATACTATCTCATTGAACTGGACATTCCAAAAGGGCAGCACACTTTAACTCTTGAATATTCCTCTAAAAATTATCTAACAATAATCATAAGTTGTATATCCTTTGCAGCAGCAATAATCTTAATAAGGTTAAAACCTAGGAAGATAAAATGAAAGTTTCATTAATCCTGCCACCCCATACATTTGAAGAAAGATATAACAAAAAAATAGCGAAAGCTGCAGGCACATGGCCCCCCTTAGGGATTTTATACATCGCAGCAATACTCCTTGAAAATGGACATAAGGTCCAGGTCTTGGATGGAAGCAAAAAAGATTTTCTAACAATCAACAAAGAGCTCGATAAGTTCCAGCCAGACATCATAGGGATGAATGTATTGACATTTTTATGGAATAAGGTAAAATCATGGACTCCTAATCTGAAACAGAGGTTTCCAAACTCATTTATTGTTGTGGGAGGAACTCATGCAACTGTTGCCCGTGAAAAATGCCTTGAAGAATGCAAGAGCATCGATGGAGTTATTCTTGGAGAAGCAGAGTTTATCCTGGCAGATTTAGCAGATGCATTGGAAAAGAAAAAATCATTGAGCAATGTGAAGAGTTTTATCTACAAAGAAAAAGACAAAATAAAAATCAACTCAGAACATTATGAAAGACTGACAGACTTGGACAAGCTGCCCTTCCCAGCTCGCAGCCTTATTGATATTTACGAATATATCCCTGCAGCAGAGCAATACAAAAAGCTGCCAGTAGCAAATATGATCACAAGCAGAGGCTGCCCATATAAGTGCACCTTCTGCGGTTCAGGAAATACAAAAGCTTATTTCAGATCCCCTCAAAACGTTCTGGCAGAATTTAAGTTCCTCAAAGAGAAGTATAAAGTAAAAGACATCGCTATTTGGGATGATACATTTACCTTAGACAGACAGCGCGTTTTGGATATCTGCAAGCTTATCAGGCAGGAAAAACTTGACATTGTCTGGTCATCACATTCAAGGGTAAACACTGTAGATGAAGAATTGCTGAAGGCAATGGCAGGAGCAGGTTGCTGGAAAATATGCTACGGTATAGAATCTTTGCTGCAAAAAAACCTCAATGTTATCAGGAAAGGCTCTACAGTAGAGCAAAATTTTAATGCAGTAAAGTGGAGCCAAAAATATGGAATACAAGCAGAAGGCTCTTTTATCTTCGGCATTCCAGGAGAGACGTACGAAGACGCACTACAAACAATTGCTTTAATGAAGAAGCTCAATCCAGATTATATGAAATGTTTTCCTTTCACACCATTGCCCGGAACAGAATCAGGAGAGAAAATAGAGGAATATGGAACACTGATGTCAGAAAACACAGATAATTTTACAGAAAACTCAGTAGTGTTTACTCCAAATTCTATGACTAAGGAGCAGCTTCAAAGTTTAATTCCAAAAGCATATAAAGAATTTTACCTCCGCCCAAGATACCTAACACGTTATGTAAAGAACATTCGGTCAGTACATGATATAAAAAGGGCAATAAAGGGGTTTTCAGCAGTAACCTCTCTTTGAAAATGAAAAATATTTTTTCAGTAAAGAAGAAGCAATTGAAGCATTTGAAGTGCCCGATATGCCCATCACTTTTGAAAGTAGTTTCAACAGGGTTGCAATGTCCAGTCTGCAGAGAGGTCTATCCAATAAAAAAAATTTCATATTTCAATAAAAAAATTTATACCCCCATTCTCAACCACCCGATTATAGAAAAAATAGAGAAGATTAATTTTAAAAATTTCACAGACGCATCACACCTGCTTCTTAGCCAGGAAGATTTCAGCTGCACACCCGGTGCAAGAGAGGTGTATATGATTGTTAGTGCATTATTGAAAGAAGAAAAAGGATTTATTGTCGACAATGGAGCAGGAAACAATGGATTCCGTTATTTTTCTCAAAGAGAAATTTTCTCCATAGAAATAAAAAAATATGGCGAGCCTTATTATCCATTGCAGTTAATTACAGACAGCAATAATCTGCCCTTCCTAGACTCTTCTGTTGATGTATTTGTCTCTAATTTTGTGGTGCAGGAAATAAAGGATAAGGAAACATTCTTCAAGGAAATGCAGCGTTCGCTTAAAGAAAAAGGAAGAATCATCATCTCATTCCCTTCACCTTTTTGGTATTTTGCCTTCTTTCTCTCTCCAGCTTCTTACAAATCTTATATAAAAAAAGTGAAATCCAATCCAAAAAAATTCTTCAGAAATCCTTTCCATCATTTCCTGCATGAAAACACCCACGGATGCAAAGATTATTCCTTTCTCAGAGAAATTCAGCTCTTTAAGGCATCAGAATACGAGAAAATATTCAATAAACTAGGATTAAAAGTGGTAAAAAAAATACAATCAGGAAATATATTTTCCCTCTATCCAAGATACTCATATGTCGCAGGCATGCTGAAGAATAAGAACATCAAATCAGGCATTCACTACACTTATGTCCTTGAAAAATGAAAGCAAATATCTCAAAATGGTATCATAGAAAAGATGTCGCATTTGCAATAGGCGTAGACGAACTCCCTATTGGAGGCAGCCACCGCTATGGTCCAGACAATGAGGAGTGGGACACATTTTATTGGTATAGAAATGAAAATAACTTCTGGACAAAATACTGGAAACCCATTCTTGACAAAAATCCATGGATTAAATATTCTTTAGGATGGATCCCAAGCCACACTTCACCATTGAATATTCATAATTATTCTGAACCAAAAAATGTAAAAAAAGAAGAGCTTTCATGGGAGACAGAAACAGGGAAAAAATGGATTGCAGAGGTTATGAAACCGATTTTCTCCTATGGCAAAGGGCATTATGATACAAGAGTGTTCCATGGTTATTACCACGAGGTCCCAATGTCCTACTATCACCCCTATTGGTTCCCTCAGACCTCTTTGAAAGGAGAGCCATATCTTAATCCTAAATTTTTTGATGATACTTTAAAGAATACACAGAGAGCTTTTCAGTATACTTGGAAGCACAACGCAACAACATTAAACACATTCCCATTCGGAGGAGGAAGACCAGACGCCCCATCATATTTTTCGCGAAACGGAATTTATGCCGCAGGATTCTGGCTTGATATGAAACAGGTAAAATCAATTGACGAGAAAAGCGGATTAAAACAACCATTAGAAGGAATAAAATCTTACAAGAGAAAACTAGGAGAGGAAATCGAGCCAGAGGGATGTTGGTATAATGAAAAAACAATTCATCTCGCAAAGGTGGGAGAGATGGGTTATTGGCACCAGGATGAAAAACTTTTGCAATTGCTCAAATCTCCTCTCAAACCAAAAAGAAATGAATCAATCATCGGGATTCCTTATTCAGTTTCCCTTGAAGGAACAACAAGAAATTTCAAGAAGAGAGTAAGTGAGATGATGAAAACCCATCAGCAGTACGATGCCCCAATATTGTATTATTTCATGCATGCACAGATGGACTGGATTGATGCCTTGGGAGGAAGCTCCCCCACCCATATCATCAAAGGATTTTTGGATGAACTAAAAATCTCTTTATTCCATCATCTTACCCTCACAACAAATGTAAAATATATCCTCTCAACAATAGCGATTACACTTCTCGCAGGGGCATGGATTCTAAAATCATTTCCAATTCTCGTTACATTTTTAGCATTAGCAGCAATTTTCACACTTTCAAGAATAAAGTTCTATGGTTTAAACTCAAGAAAGCACAATAAGCAGATGCAATGGCTCAACAAAGCATATGGGGAAAGGATTTGGGCAGCAGATATATCAACAGCAGCTCAATATTTTGATATCAGGAAAAAAGCAAAAATAAAATCAAAACCAGGGTTAAAGTTTGAGATTGATACATCTTTCTGCTATCCCTGGGATGCTCGGGAAATTCCAATAACCTTAGAGATATCAGAAATCACTCAAGAGATCAAAGGGTATTATGTAATAAAAAATAAAAAAAGAGAAATTCACTCTTCAGGATTTAAGCAAGAACAAGACAGAGTAATAATCTTTGATTTCATGATTAAACCCTCAAAGAAAAGAACAGAATTGGGGCTTATTGTTTAACCCCTTTAACAATGATTGTCCAGCTCAACCCAGGAAAAATATCAGCAGCTTTATAGGATTTGAAAATCTTCAATAAAACCACATCTCCTTTTATCTTTGTAATCTTAAAACCACTCCTTTCTAATAATTCAGCAAGTGCTTTGCATGTAAAGTATCTTATATGCCCTGAATTTTTGTTCAAGGGCAAAGTTCCAGATTCAATTCCAGGATTAATGCCAAAAAACAATTTAATCCTTCTGCTGGGTGCGGCAAGATTTGGCGTAGTCAGAACCAATACACCATTTTTCTTCAACACTCTTCTCGCTTCTCTCAGCAATCCATCCGTGTCAAAGATATGCTCAATAATCTCTCCCATGAAAACAGCATCAAACTCCTCATCGTGAAAGGGCAATTTCTTTTCCAAGTCTCGCTGCACACAAACAATCCCTTTCTTCTTGCACAGTTCAACAGCTTTATCAGACATATCCACACCAATAACCTCGTTGCCTTGTTCTTGGATTATCTTGCTGATGTATCCATTGTAACAGCCAATATCGAGAACCTTCTTATGGTTTCCAATCAATTGCAAAGCCTTTCTGATGCACTGAATCTTATCTTTACCGATGACACCCTCCCAATCTCTCCCATAATTGTTATAGAGTGCATTATACCAAGATTTTCTATCCATAAGAAAACATCAAACCAAAGTGTTTATTAAAATATCGGAAAAGTTTTAAACGCTCCTTGACCTATTTTGTTATGAACGAAACAGGAGAAAAAGCAATGAAGGTTCTTCTGAAAGGAACCATGTTTTTTTTAATAGGCACAATAATAGCAAAAATCTTATCATACACATATAGAGCAATAATAGCAAGAAGTCTTTCAGTAGAGGATTTTGGCACATTCAACCTGGTTATTACCGTAGCAGCAATAGCAGCATTGATTGCAAACCTCGGTTTATCTCAGGGAATGGAGCGATTCCTGGGGTATTTTTCCCAGGATAAAAAAAGAACCCATACAATCATCACTTTTGCTCTGAAAGTTGTTATCCCCTTGAGCATCCTGATCGCTTTATTGATTGCGTATTTCTCAAAAGATATTGCAGTCTCTTTTTTTCATGCAGAAGAGATGGCAGTATTAATAAAAATAATTGCAATAGGCATCCCATTTTACACAATAACCGAGTTGAATGAAGGAATTTTCAAAGGGTCAAAGAATCTGAAATATCAAATCTACACTTCAGATATCATCGAGAATTTAATAAGGTTAACCATCACAATTCTTGCATTGCTCCTTGGCTATCAGTTAATGGGGGTAGTGTATGCATATATCTTTTCTCTTATGGCATCAGCCATAACAGGCTATTACATCATCAGGAAAAAAATCCTTCCCAGAGAAAACTTAGAAAAAAAACACGCAAGGAGTTTGCAGAAAGAGATTATGTTATTCTCTTGGCCAGCAATGTTCACAATCTGGCTTTATACAGCAACAAAATGGACAGACACTCTGCTTTTAGGGTTTTTAGATACAAGAACAAACGTAGGATTGTATAACGCAGCCCTGCCTATTGCAGCAGCACTAACAATAATTTATACAGCCTTAGGCAGTTTATTAATCCCAGTGCTTTCTGAGTTGCATAAGAATAATGAAAAGAATCTCCTCAAAGAGCTCTTCGTGAGAATTAACAGGTGGGGGGTCATTGTTACCCTGCCAATTTTTCTTGTAGTAATATTATTCCCCCATCAAGTTATTCAGCTGCTCTTCGGAGAGAAATATCTTGCAGCCGCATCAGCATTAATCATACTTGCTTTAGGATATTTCTTCGGGGTTATGTGCGGTCAGGTTGGCGCATTAATGAATGTGCTGGGTAAAACAAAAGAGCGAATGATAATATGGCTTTCAGGAGGAATATTCAGCGTAACTTTAAATGCGCTTCTCATTTACAAGTACGGATTAATTGGAGCAGCAATAGCAACAGCCCTGACTTTCTTCTACCTGAACATCGCAACAACATTGTATCTTAGGAAGCACCACCAGATTAT
>Ga0209542_10005300_pt1 | contig 25836 bp, 27 predicted proteins | sample RifCSPhighO2_01_FD_184028 | JGI IMG/M metagenome (GOLD analysis project Ga0209542, IMG submission 184028) | Soil microbial communities from Rifle, Colorado - Rifle CSP2_plank highO2_0.1 (SPAdes) (version 2) | ecosystem: Environmental > Terrestrial > Deep subsurface > Rock core/Sediment ...
TCATCCCACTTGATTAAACTATATCCCACTTCTAGCTACCCGCATAGCATAGTTATCCACAGGGGGGGTTTTAGGTCGTATTGTAGTAGATTTTTCCTCCAGAGGAGGATTCGCCCGGGGCGGAAAGGATTAAAGAAAAAAGCACAAAAGTTTCGGCAAGCGGGGGCAAAAGAAGCCAAAACAAAAAACAACTCGCTTGAGAAAGTACGAGTCGTGGGCTCTGGGTGATTTTTATGGAGATTTTAAAGGATTTCTGTGGATAACTTGATTTTTTACCTGGTTTAGAGTATACTATGTGGACAGTATCGGAAAAGGGCGTCGACCGCTAGGACGATGGCCCTTTTTCATTTTCTACGGAGGGCAACCTTCGTTTTAAATCTTGATCAACAAAAATGTTGAAGTTTCTATTACGAAACCCGCTTGCAAAACCTTTCGTCCCAAGATTTTCCTTAAAAAATCCCATACTGTCTCTTGTTTCTTGTCCTTTGTTACTTCCTGCCTACCGCGGCTTCATGAGAGGAGAAAATACCGTCTCGCGGACGGGCATATTCATGAGAAATGCGAAGAGGCGCTCGGAGTAGGCAAACCCCGCCGTCGGAGGCATGCCGTATTCAAGCGCTTCCACAAAATCTTCGTCCATCATCTGTGCCTCTTTGTCTCCCGCCTCACGAAGCCGAGCCTGTTCCATAAACCGCGCGCGCTGGTCAATCGGGTCGTTCAGTTCAGAAAATCCTTTACCGAGTTCTGAACCACAGGCAACAATCTGAAACCGCTCTACGCGGTTCTGGTCCTTCGCCCACCGTTTTGCAAGGGGCTCAATGTCTACCGGCGGCAGAACAAGAAATCCCGGCATCACGAGATGCGGGCGAACTTTCTTTTTGAAAATCACATCCATAAGGCGGCCGCGCCCGATATGCGCGCCGGTGTCTATGCCCTCCTTATCGGCATATGCTTTGAGCTCCGCTTCGGTCACCGTCGCCAAATCAAGATTAGTGTGCTTGGAAAATACTTCGTAGTAATCAATGCGCGCCCAGGGAGCCGCCCAGTCAATTGTCGTATCGTGAAATTGGTGCGTGGAGGAACCGAGCGTCTTGGTAACGACATGCCGCACGAGCCGCTCCACGAGAGACATCATCTCTTCGTAACCGATATACGCCCAATACATTTCCATTTGGGTATAATCCTGCAAATGTTCGCGATCCATACCTTCGTTCCTAAAGATGCGGCCAATTTCAAACACTTTGTTGTAGCCGCCCACGATAAGCCGCTTTAAGTGCAATTCAGGAGAAATGCGAAGATAGAGGTCTACATCAAGCGCGTTATGATGCGTTTTGAATGGCTCTGCGTCAGCCCCGCCGGGGATGAGCTCAAGCACGGGAGTTTCCACCTCAAGTCCTCCTTCGCGGAGGAGAAATTCGCGCGTCGCTTGCCAAAAACGCGACTTCCTTACAAAGAGATTTTTTGTCGCTTCGTCGGTAGTGGTATCCAAATAGCGCCTTCGTAGCCGCTCCTCGGTGTCGTGGAGCCCCTCCCGTTTGTCGGGCAAAGGGCGGAGTGCCTTCGCAAGCATCTTCCACTCGCGAACGGCGATGGTTTTCTCACCACGTTTCGTGAGAAAGAGCGTTCCTGCGACGCCGAGGAAATCCCCGCCATCTACTGTCTCGCTAAAGAGAGAAAATGATTCCTCCCCTATCTCGTCTTTTTTGATGAGTCCCTGGAATACCCCCGTACCGTCATCAAAGTTGAAAAAGGAGAGGCCGCCCTGGCTACGGCACGTCCTCACACGGCCTAGAAGAAAAAGTTCTTTCCCTTCTGCCTCCAGGGAAGAAAAGTTGGCGATAACCTCGCCTACTGTTTTATCGCGCCGTACAGTGGCAGGATACGGAGAAACACCCTTCTCCTTAAGAAGAGCACTCTTTTTTATGCGCTCATCGCGTAGTTCTCCTAACGAAGCCATGCGCTAATGTATGATTTTTGATTTCAGATTTATGATTTAGAAAAAGAAAAGTAATGTACGATTTCTTAAATCTTAAATCGCGTATCTTAAATCTTAAATTATTTCTTATTCCACCCGCGTGATCTTGTAGTGTTTCTCGCCTACCGGTGTTCGCGCTATTACCTCGTCTCCTTTTTTCTTGCCGATAACAGCAACACCAATGGGTGACCGGTTTGAGATTCTTTTTTGGGCAATGTCGGACTCCTCTTCTCCGACGATTTCATAGATCTCCTCGCCTCCGCCCTCTCTTTTGAGCGTTACCTTTGAACCGATGGAAACAGTATCTCCCGACTCATGGGAAACAATCTCCGCCGAGCGGATAATGTATTCTACTTTTGCGATGCGCTCTTCTACGGACGCTTGGTCTTCGCGTGCTTCCTGATATTCCGAGTTTTCGGAAAGGTCTCCAAGCGACTTCGCATATTCAAGCTTCTCCGCGACTTCGCGCCGCCGTACCGTCGTCAAATGTGCCAACTCTTTCTTGAGCGCTTCAAATTTTTCCTGACTAAGATATGTTTTTTCGGGAGTCATAAGTAGTATGTAGTATATGGTATAGAAAAAAAACAAAAAGTCAAAAGGGGTCGCGAATATAAAAGCACAGACCACGCGCGTGGTCTGTGCATCCTATTGAAACCAAAAAGCTACTGCTTGCGCGAACGAAGAAACTCGTTGAGCTCCTTAAGTTCGTCTGTGGTCATGCTTTCAACGCGGCTACGGACGCTCCGTACATCTGCCTCCGTCCGCGCGCTGGCACCCCGTTCTCTAACTCGAGCACGAACCTCTTGTTGAGCGTTGGTTGCGCTAAGCGGGAGAGAAAGGTTTTCAAACTTCTGCATAGGCACAACATCCTCACCCGAAGCGAAGTATTCAATCTGCACCCGATCCCCTGGTTTGGAGAAAGGGAGTTTTGGGAAACCTGCGCTCCCTCCGGTAAACCCATGGGGAACGCCCACAAGATGGAGGGAATAGATACTGCTCTCAAGAAAGAACCTGTCCACTACCCCCTCAACTTTAATCACCTCGTGCGCACCATCGGGAACCACTGTCTGACCAGACTGCGAGAGAAGCACCTGATATTTCCGCATCGCTTCGTGCTGGTTTATTCCCACTGCGACCATTTGTATCTTCTCAATGTTCACAACCGCGACACCCTGAAAAGCGTGGCTCTCATTGAGAAGCGGCACCACAGATGCCATGGTTCCGTAGACGTTGTAGAGTTGTGGACCAACACCGTGGAGGCGCTTGAGCTGTACATCTTGGTTCTTGTCCACCGCGTCAAGCACAGCAGCGTCTGTCCCTCCTCCCTTGACTACATAGCGGACTGACTTCCCCGTGCGAGAGTTTGTGTAGACCAGGGCAACGAGCGACTCGTCGTTATTGTTCGTGGAAGTAACACCGCTCACCCAATCCGGCTGATTATCAGCTCCGTAAATGAGTGTGGGGGATTCCGGTTCAGTGAGATCTTTTTTTCCCCACCAACTATTGTACCACCCATGGGCATACTCACCGGCCCATGAGAGATAGTTTTCCACAAACCGTTCGGGGACAACGCGATCAACCCACGCGGGGACCTCATGCATCTGTTTCTGGAATATCTCTCCGCTGGCTGGGTCAACCAACAAAATGCCCGTAACTTTCTCGCCGCCCCACGATATGGTTGGTTTGAAAAGAGGCACGACCCACCACGGTTTCCCATCGTCATCTATCTCAAATTTGAACTCAGCGAGCCCAATGTCGGTGTAACCGTTCGTGCGCAGATGCCGTTCTAGCTCATTCCCCCAAAATGCTCCGGGGGTGTACCGGAACCGCTTGCCTTGCGCCAACTCCACGAGCTTCGGTGCTACCTGTGGGTCCTCTCCATGTACCATGACGTACGCCGGTACGCCGTCAACGTTGAGCCACGTGGAGAAACCTGCAAAATCAAGTGGGACGACATACCATAGTTCGCCTTTGACCATCTGGAGAGTCATGTGACTCTCGGAAATCTGGAACTGGCTTCCGATTGTCCCTGCTTGTCCAACGGCTTTCCCCGAGAGATATACCGCGTTCTCGACAGTGGACATCCGCATGTGCTTCGGGTCTTTGGGCTGTATATCCTGGGTCCAGTCGCGCGTTTCCACCGTACCAATCATTGCTTTGTAATCGTCTGCCCGAAACATGCCCCACCCTGCTATGTTGCTTACAACATACATCGCAAGAAAAGCGAGGGGGAATACAATCGCGATCAATGGTGGCGCAGGTTCAGAATAGATGCCGGCAACAAACATCGCGACAATCAACATGAGAAATGTCAAAAGGCCGAAAATGCCCCAGAGAGGCCACACAGTGGATGGCGTGCTGAGATAGAAAAGCACCCAACACACAAGCGTACCCAAGAGAAACTGTACGACTGCTGGCTTCACTCCCCGCCACATCAATTGAGCGAGAATTGGAATGACACCGGTGAAAGAACAGAAAGCCGCTATGAAAAGATAGGCCATTTCTCTACTCCGTAAGTTGAGGTCTTTGTTTTGAACGAACTTCGCCAGACTGGTTGGATAGTACAGTTCTTCGTGCCGCTTGTCAATAGCTCAAAGGCGCGAAGCAACCCCTAAGGACAGAATGCCGAGGAAAATTCTATGTTGTTTTTTGATTTTTTCCCAACATACTGCATACAACATACTGCATACAACATACTATTTGAGATATTCCGGTGTCTCAACCGCCATCCACTCCAGAAGCCCGCGAAGTACGTAGAGTGCCCCGATGAGATTGTCGCTCGGCCCTCGTTCCATAACAATCGCAAACGAATACCGCGGATGCTCATACGGGAAAAAGCCTGTCACCCATGAATGGACTATTTTCTTTACCGTCCCCACCTGTGCGGTTCCTGTCTTCGCGGCAACCTCCACTACGGGGATATTGAGCCCCTGTGCGGTTCCCTCAAGCACTCCAAGCCGCATACCCTCGCGCACGACTGCGTAATGCAGAGAATCAATGGGGAGTTGTGTCCGTTTCGGTGGAAGTACCTTCCCGCCGATGTTAGTCTCGTCATCAGAAAATATTCTCGTGACAATGCGGGGTATGGGGAGTGTTCCGCCATTTGCGATGGCGGCAACGGCACGCGCCGCTTGAAGTGGCGTAACCTGAAACCCGTACTGTCCGATGGACGTATTATAAGTGTCGCCGAGACGCCACACGTCATGAAAAATTTTTTCTTTCCAGGCAGGGTCGGGGATCACGCCAATTTCCTCTCCGAAAAGATCCACGCCCGTGCGCTTTTCAAACCCAAGAAGGTTCATATACGATTTTATCTTCCCTATCCCGAGACCGACACGTTCCTCGTTTCCTCCACCCTGTGGTAATCCACCGCCGATTTCATAAAAGTACACATTGGAAGAAACGGCGAGTGCCTCCCGCATAGATACCCAGCCGTGTGCCTTCCAATCCAGAAACACCGATTCTTCTCCGACAAGGTACGGGTGGGGAATGGCGATAGAGCCAGTGCTTAAAATCTTTTCATCGGGAGAGATGAGCTGTTCCTGGAGTGCCGCAAGCGCAAGAAACGGCTTTACGATTGACCCCGGAGTGTAGACCCCCGAAATTGCTCTGTTTAAAAGTGGTGTGCGGGGGTCGGCGAGGAGTGTTTCCACGTCATGTGGCGTTCCATTCGCAAGAACCCCTGCGTCATATTCCGGATAACTCACGAGCGCGATGATATCACCGGTGTCTATGTCCATGAGGACTCCCGCGCCTCCGGTAAAACCAACGTCGCGCGCAAGATTTTCAATGCGCGTGTAGAGCGCCTCTTCTATTCGTGCATCAATGGAGAGAACCAGGTTCTCTCCGTTTTCCGCGAGAGACTCCCTGTGTGTGGAACGCTCGCCTCCTTGCGCATCAGTTTCAATAAGAAGAGTGCCGTTTGTCCCGCCAAGCACGTCGTTATACGCCCGCTCCACACCATCCATGCCCGAAAAACTCTCTTTGTAATACATTCCTTTCGTATCCCGGGCGGGATACGTCACATAGCCGAGTACATGCGCGAGCCCCCGCATCTTGTTATACACACGAGCGGCAAATTCTTCACCAAGAAGCGGTTCGTTCCAAGCGAGAGGGGTGCCGTTTCTGTCAAACAGTGCGCCGCGTTCGGCGAAAATGGGAACGCGCTCAAGGCGGTTGTTTTCCGCAATACGGGCAAATGACTCTCCTCGCGCTATCTCCAAGTTTCCAAGCCGGATAGAAAACAATACAATGACCAAGACAAAAAATCCCCACAAAAGTGCGAGTGAGAGTTTTGGAATCGGCTGTTCAAGCCGTCCTTCAAATTGGTGCGTATCAAACTGTGGAAGATTTGAAGAATCCAGAAATATTTCATCAGGATCTATATCGCGCGAATGCCGTTTTTTATTACCCAAGAACATTGTAAGAATGTTGTCGCTTCTCATTTCCGAGGTTAGGAATTAGGTTGTCCGACCGAGGCGGACCAGCCATGGGCTGATAGGATTTTAGGAATTAGGGAATAGCTTGGAGGAAAATTGTTCTATTGTTACCGCTCGCTCAGACGCTCGCTTATTGTTAAATTGTTGTATCGTCTTTTCAATAATATAACCATTTAGCAATGTAACACTGCGTCTTTTCCTATAAGCCCAAGGCTGACAAGCTCCAAGCTTAATAAAATCTTGTCATTTTTTTTGCCCTTTCCACAAGAAACACAAAAAACGCAACGCCTCCGATGAGAAGGACGGAGTGGAACATACGCGAGGCATCGGTGCCATAGAGCGTATCACCCGCGTATGCCCACAGAGCAAGTTCATAAAAGTCCCCAATGAGAAATACAGACGCAATGGCGAGTATGAGTGTCACCCACCAAGGAAACAACAGCAGGGAGAGAAAAATTCCCGCGTTTGCACACAGCCGTTTCATACCATTTTTCATAATTCTCTCTGTGTGTTTTCTTGCGAAGACACCTCTTCGGAAACAACCTGAAGCCAGAAAAGCTCATAGACATTCACGGGTGCTTGAAAGAGAACATACTGAAAAGGATCGCTCGGCGTTATCCGGACTGCGCCGACCGTCCCTCCCACATGCATTCCTGCATCAGGAAATAGAACAACATCTTCCACGGCAACAGGTATATCTTTCGGAAGACGTATGAGAAAATCGCCTCCTCCCATCCCCTCTGCGGTTACGGGAACGCGGTTCTCTCCAAGGAGCACGGGGATCTTCTGCCCCGGCGATGAAAACGGCATCACTACCGATGAATGAGCAGACACCCGCGACACCGTCCCTATCGCAATTTCATTCTGCGCGAGAACAATATCGCCTTGCCTGACCCCTTCTTCCGCGCCGACATCTACCACAAGCACTCCATAAGGGGAACGGTTAGGATAGGCAAGAATGCGCCCAACGCGCATACTCACCTCCGGGGTATATCGCCCCAGTGCGTCCTTGAGCTCTTTATTTTCTTTACGAAGTGCGGGGAGGGTGGCAAGCTTCGTAGCAAGTGATGCGTTTTTCTCTTCAAGACGTGCGCGTTCCTCTACAAGCGCTCGCTTTGAAGAGAATAAGGACATATACCGCTCTGCGCCCAAGAGAACCCCCTGTTCCACACGCCAGAGCGGCGTTGCGACAACAAGCAAAGCACTCTGAAATATCTCCCGAACTGCATTTATCCGCCATACGAAAAAAGAAAGTGCGAGCGCGATGAGAAGCACCCATACCCATTTTTTCTTGTTATGTGTTCCGCGTGCGGTCGTGAGCATCATGATTCTTCGGGAGGAGCACTTTCGTCTCCGGAAAGGAAAAACGCTCTGTGAATCTCAATATTCTCAAGGATAACCTCCGTCCCGCGCACCACTGCGGTCATCGGATTGTGTGCGATGGTAATGGGAAGTTTGAGCTCTTCCTGAAGCAACTCCAAGAGCCCGGGGATAGTCGCACCACCGCCCACGAGTACAATCCCGCGCGACATAACATCGGAAAGCACTTCGGGCGGTGTGCGCTCAAGCACCTCTTTGACGCTCTCTATGAGCTCCGCCACAGACGATGAAATGGCCTCCCGAATGTCGGTGTCGGTAATAGTCACTTCTCGCGGAAGCCCCGTCACAAGGTCTCTCCCGCGCACCGCCGCCTCAGAAAGCGCTTCTCCGGGAAGTACAGAGCCTATCGCAATTTTTACCTCCTCGGCAGTCCGATCGCCGATAAAAATTTTAAACTCGTTTCTGATGTAGGCAATGATATCGCGGTTGAATCTATCCCCCGCGATGCGAAGATTTTTAGAGCGCACAATCCCGCCCAAGGAAATAACTGCGATGTCTGTTGTGCCGCCGCCAATATCCACAATCATATTCCCCACAGGGTCGTGAACCGGCATGCTGATACCGATTGCCGCGGCCATTGGCTCTTCCACGATATGGATTTCGCGGGCACCGGCATTCCGTATCACATCACGTACCGCACGCACCTCTACGTTTGTAATCCCCGAAGGGACTCCGATCACGATGCGGGGGCGCAAGAGTTTCGGGGAGAGGCGATGCACTTTATTCAAAAAATAGACGAGCATCTCTTCCGTAATCTCAAAATCGGAAATGACGCCGTCCACAATCGGGCGCACTGCAACAATATGGAGAGGAGTTCTCCCCACCATCTGCTTTGCATGTGACCCCACTGCGACAACTTGCCCCGTCTTCTGATTTATCGCGACGACAGAGGGTTCGTTCAATACCACACCGTATCCTCGCACAGAGATGAGCGTGTTTGCAGTACCAAGGTCAATACCGATGTCGTTTGAGAGCGCCCTGAATATTTTTTCTTTTAAAACGGAAAAGTCCATATAAAAATAGTGCGAGTCCCCTCGCAGGGAAACTCGGCTTTCTTGTCTTTCAAAAAAGATAGGAACAGGTCTTTCTTTTATCCCGTGGCACGCAAGAGGTCTTCTTTCTTTGCGAAACTCACCGTGCCGGTCGCGCGCTCTTTTACTTCATACTCCCCTTTTGCTACATTTTTCTCGCTCACAATCACCACTCGCGGCACACCAATGAGTTCTGAATCGGCAAACTTCGCACCGGCAGACACATCGTCTCTATCATCATAGAACACGTCTTCGTTTCGGTGCGACAGTTCAGTATACAATGAATCCGCTTCTTGTCTCACGTGCAGAGTATCGCCAATACGAACGATATGCGTAGAGAATGGGGCGACTTCGGAAGGCCACGAGAGCCCTTTTTCGTCGGCATGAATCTCCACTATCGTCCCCATGAGGCGGCCAAGCCCGATGCCGTAGCAACCCATACGTACGAGCTTGTCGCTCCCGTCTCGGTCTTTATACGAGAGTCCGAAAGCTTCGCTGAACTTTGTTTTTAGAGGAAAGATATTCCCTACTTCAATTGAGCGCACCTTCCGCAAGGATTGCTTATCCGCACCACACCCAGGGCACTTTGTTTGCGTCGCGATAATCTCGTCATTTATCGCGACACCGCACGCATCGCACAGATAAATAGTGTCCTCGCCTGCGTCGGTGATGGTCTGAAACTCGTGCGAATACTCCGAAAAGCTACCCCCCGAGGCAAAAGTGAGGTGCGTCACCTCGCCGATGCCCGCCCTGCGGAAAATATTTTTATAAGCCTCTTTTACGCGGTCATAGTACAGCGAAAACGCCTTCTCATCATCCGTATGGAATGAGTAGAGGTCTTTCATCCGAAACTCGCGCCCGCGCAGAAGTCCCGACTTCGCGCGGAGCTCCATGCGAAACTTATCCTGAATCTGATAGAGCGCTGTCGGAAGATCTTTGTAGGAGGAAATAAATTTTTGGACAAGGGGAACGATTATCTCTTCGTGGGTAGGACCGAGAGCAAATTCGCGGCCAGATGTGTCAGTAACCTTATAGAGGTCGTCCATCGTCCCCCATCTGCCGGTCTTTTCCCAGTTTTCTTTCGGGTGGAGTGCGGGAAGCAGGAGTTCATGTGCGCCGAGCGCGTTCATTTCCTCGCGGATGATGGTCTCTATATTTTTAAGCACACGCAGTCCAAGCGGCAGGTAGGAGTAGACCCCCGCCGAAAGCTTGTCCACATATCCTGCACGCACCAAAAGCCCCGCGTTCAGGGATTGTTCGTCTTTTGGTGTTTCTTTGCGCGTACGCGTGCGCAACTCCGACATTCTCATGACGGTTATTGTAGCGCAAAAAAATGACTATTCAAATAGTCCTAGAGCCTATCTCAAAATTCGCTTTCGAGCCCGAACCGAAGCGTTACAGCCAAAAATCGCGTTCTCTGCGAGCCGGAATGGAATTTTGAGATAGGCTCTAATGACTGTGACTGTGAGAGGCGTTTATCTGTGCTTCAACTCTTTTGGCCGTCTCTTCGGGATGTGCCTCCCATTCAGAAAGGATTTTTGGGTCGCGATTCACCAAATTTCTTAGGTCTTCAGCGTGCTGTGCAATCCATTCCGCACACTCATCGTTATCCTCGGGTGTACATCCGGCGCGTTGCAACAACTCAGCCTGCATTCTCAAAAAAATCTCGTTGTTCTTTTGCGATTCCGGAGAAACCTCTTTCGTTGGTCCTGATTCAAAACGATTCATATTCTTAGGCGCTATTTAGTAACAAGGTGCACGATGTCATTGTATGTGACAAGGAGCATAAATACTATAAGGACGGCGAATCCTGCGAGATGCGCGGCGTTCACAATACGCGGGCTTAGGCGCGAACCCTTCACCGCTTCAATCGCGAGGAAAAAGAGCCGTCCCCCATCAAGCGCGGGAATAGGGAGCACGTTCAATACCGCAAGGTTTACCGAGATAAACGCAATGAAGCTCAAAAGATAGACGAACCCAAACCCTGCGGCATCCCCGATGAGACCTACAATACCTACCGGCCCCGTAAGGTGTGCGAGGTCAGCATTCCCCGTGAGAGCATCCGCGATAAGCGAGAAAAACGCATATGCCACGCTCACCGCTATACCACCCGTCATCAGCGCCCCCTCCCACAGGGCGCGCAGTGGCGAAAGCGACACAACTCCTATTTCATCCATAGAGATGCCTATCGCAGGAGTGTCTCCGAAAACCCCTGTCTGCGGGCGAACGGATGCGATTTCTAGCCCTAATCCATCTGCTGAGGGGCGCCGATACGAAACTGACACCTCGTCTCCACCATGTCGCGCGATGAAATCCTGAATACTCGTGACAGAAATCCCACCCCCTATCTCGTGTACCGTCTCTCCTCCCTCTCCTCCTACGTTCAATGCATAGAGCACATCACCGCTTTTTAGTCCCGCGAGTTCCGCAGGCGAACCCTTTTCTACGCTCGTCACAAAAATATGCTGATCGTGTACTGTGATACCCTTCGGCGCAGAAGAGACCGGCACCGGCATGCCTGACATAAACCCTAGAGAGATGAGTACCCAGCCCAAGAGGAGGTTACACAGCACCCCTGCCGCAATGATAAGCGCCTGACGTGCTTTTGGCTTATTGGAAAAACTGCGCTCCTTGTCCGGACCGCTAAGAGACTCGTTGTCAGGATTCTCTCCGAAAATCCGCACAAATCCCCCGAAAGGTATGAGGTTCACCGTATACTCCGTTTCCCCGTATTTCTTGCCGAAGAGTTTTGGGGGAAATCCGATACCAAACTCGTCCACACGGACACCTGACCATTTTGCCGCGACAAAGTGCCCAAACTCGTGAATGAGGATGAGCGCGGCGAGGGAGACTATTAAGATTATTATATTCATTTGTGGATTTGTCTAAAAAGTATCTCGGACATCCAACGAAACTCAAAACGAAAAGCGAAAAATAACAATGTAAGTAAGACGACAAATCCCAAACCCCAATACTCAATGTCCAACACCTGCCTGCCGGCAGGCAGGAAATCCTAAATCATAAATCACAAAAGTCGTTTAATTGGAATGTGGGGCTTGGGGTTTGATTGGGAATTGGGACTTGGTTATTGAGGTTTCTTTTTTATAGAGAGCGTTTCAGCTCATGATTTCTTTTTCCTTCTTCTCCACGAGTTCTCCAATGCGAGTATTCGCGGCATCAACCATTTTCTGCATATCGTCCTTAAAACGAAACTTTTCGTCTTCGGTAATCACGCCGGTTCGTTCTTTTTCCTGAATATCTCCCCAGACTTCATCCCGCACGCGGCGAAGACGCTTGCGAGTTTCTTCCGCTTTCGCGCGCGCAATTTTTATAAAGGTCTCGCGGCGCTCTCCGGTCAACTCCGGAAAAATAACCCGAAGCCCTTCGCTATCTGCGACAACGGACACGCCGAGGTCCGCCTTTGCTACTGCGTGTTCAATTTCTTTGACAAGCCCTTTGTCCCACGGGGTTATCCGCAGAGTTTTTGCATCTTCGGTCGTGACTCCTGCGATATGGCTCACGGGTACTTTCGCACCATACGAGTCAACGCGTATGCCGTCAAGCACCACCGCGGATGCCCTTCCTGTGCGGATTGAAGAGAGCTCGCCTACAAACCAGTCCTCCGTCTCTTGTGTGTCCTTTTTTAATGAAGAAAAGTCGTATGCCATATGATTGCGACAAGTATAATCTATCGCGGCATAAAAGAAAATCCCTCCCTTTTGCATGGCAAAGGGGAGGGAACTTGAAAGAAACTTACAGACGAGCGAGAAATAACCTATTCGGGTGGCACTATTTCGCGACCAGGAGTGACAGTGTCTGCCTTGTGTGGAGGAAAAACGTCCCCCCTGTATCCCTGCGTACGTGTCTCCGATTCCTTCAAAAGACAACGACTACAGCGAATCCATTCCCTGTGCGTTCTAGGATACGTGAGAATGGGGCCGCAATTTTCGCACTGAACGAGAAAAAATTCCACGTGAGCGGTAAACCCTTTTGGCTGGCGCATGCCGATGGCGACGCGGCCGCGTACCGCAAAAAGTACCTTCTTCCACCACGAAAGATTCGCGTGTTCTTGACGCGCTGTTTCTTGCTTCGTGTACTCAAAGTCCTTGGAAACATTCATCGTGCCCTCTCGAAAAAGTGGGGGGATCTATCTAACAGAGTATGGTAGATAATTTTCCAAAGATGTCAACGCTCGGAATGGTTCAGGAGCTTCGCAACACCTTGGGGTAAAATCGTATGTATATACCGTATAAACACACCCCCCCCGCACCCATAGTAAGACAAAACACCACCCGAGCGGAGTGCTCGGGTGTGGGACGTTCAGGGATACAACACGAAAACGGCAAGAACGATGAGGGCACAGAAGACGCCCGAAGCGATGGGGTAAGTCGTTTTTTTTACGCCGGCGGCGATGCCGAAGGCGATGCCGGTGGCGGCGGCGGCGAAGAAGAGGGCGGCGAGGGAGGATACGATGTCGCCGTCGATGACGAGGCCGGCGGCGGCGCCGGTGGTGGCGGCGGCGGCGCCGGCGGCGATGGAGGCGAAGGCGACGAGGCCAAATGAACCGCGCCAAACGAGGATATTTAACACGATCATCGCAAGTACCGCGATGCCGGCGAAGATGAGGGGCAGATTGACGCTCGTCTCCGTTTCCGCAACGAAAGCATCTGTCACCAGATGGATACGCCGTTCTTTCTCATCATAGACGACGGAGGCATCCGCGATCGTTGTCACCGTGATTTCAAGCCAACGTCGCTTGTATTCATGGTGTGTTTTGACCGGCACCCTCTTTCCGGGGTTATCGTACGCTTTCTGCCATGCGCCGTCGTACTGACGCGCTTCTTCTTCGGAAATTGTGACACCGGTTTTCTGCCACGTCTTATTCGTTTCCTCAGCGCGCAGTGTCCTATCTGCGTCAATCTCCACCTCAACTTCGGTGGCAAACACACCAGCCGTCATGCTCACGAGAAAGGCGAACGTCAGACCGATGATTTTTGCGTACATGGGCTTCCTCTCCTTGGTTTTCTGGAGTTTTCTGGATTTTAGCGTTTCTTCACGCTTCGGGTGAAAATATCTCTTTTTTGTTGTAGCAAATAACGGTTGGTTTGTCAAGAGCCCGTAAAGTTTCAGGACCTTCGCAACACCAGTCTTTTTTAATGTTTACAAGTTCAACCTGTAAACACCATCACCCCGCACCCACGGTGAGACAAAAAACCACCCGAGCGGAGCGCTCGGGTGTGGTGCGTTCAGAGGCAAAGAAAAAATACGACAACGAAAAAACCGATGAGGAGATAGAGGGCGCCCGAATCGCCGCCCGAATCGCTGTGGTCAGCCGTTTTTTCTTCGGCGAGGGCGCGTTCGAGGCCGGCGGTGGCGCGTTCGAGGCCGGCGGTGGCGCGATCGAAGCCGGCGGTGGCGCGTTCGAGGCCGGCGGTGGCGCGATCGAGGCCGGCGGCGAGGGCGGCGATGATTTTTGCGTACATGGGCTTCCTCTCCTTGGTTTTCTTGAGTTTTCTGGAGTGTGGCGTTTCTTCACGCTTCGGGTGAAAATATCTCTTTTTTGTTGTAGCAAATAACGGTTGGTTTGCCAAGAGCCAGTAGCACTGGGTAATGGTTCAGCACCTTGGCCCCGCACAGGCACATCCTAGTCCCCGCACCCGCTTCTTTTTAATGTTTACAAGTTCAACCTGTAAACATGGTGTGGCTCACTCTGCAATACCACAAAATTTATATTTTCTCAACGCGCTCTCTCTGGGTAATGGTTCAGCACCGTGGAAGCACAAGGGAAACGTATTCCAAAAGCATCTTGAGAGACGGCGCCCGCCCGTCTAAGTGTCTGCGACATCGCTCAATCGCGCGGAGCGAAGAACCATACGCATCCGTAGCGCCAGAAGAACGATAGCGCGCCCGAAGGACCTCCGCGAGCCCGGAGAGGAACGCCCGCGCATGTTCTCTGTTTTTCCCCTCTATCATCTCTGCAATGTGCGCGGTTCTCTCATCATAAGACGCGGCCAAAAATTCCCGCGCCTGTGTGTCCGTAGCGTGTGGCGCGTCTTCGCGCACACATACAACTCGTGAGCGGACTGTTGGGAGGATGCCTGCGACACTCGGGACAACAAAAAAGAAATGGGTTCCCGCGGCCGGCTCTTCAAGCGTTTTTAAGAGCGCATTCTGCGCCTCGTGCGTGAAGCGTTCTGCGCATATGACAAAAACTCTCCGGAGACCGACGGCAGACCGTGACTGCCTCTCGCGCAACTCTTTCGCCTCGTCAATGCCGAATGTAGAGACCTCTCTTTCTGAATAGTCAGCACTATGAACGACGTGTCCGTCATCGTGGCTTTCTTTAAACGTATGGGCAAGTAAAGACCGCACACGCTCTTTATCCCCTTCAATTATGTACGCATGATGAAGCGTTGCGCCCTTTTTTGTAAAAATATCTTTGAGAGAATCCATACGTAAAAACAGGAGGTGCTGGTCAGAACCGCCGCCCCTTCAAAAACGCTTCTGCTTTCGCGATGTCCTCCGGATAACCAATCGGAAACCAAAACGATGCCCGCACTATTTTCACCGGATGAACTTTGGCAAGCCCCGCAATGGAGTCGGTAATATACTGTTCTCCATTTTTGTGCTGCGGTGCAGGATAGCTGAATACGCGGCTGTCTAACACCGATACACCGGTCGCCGCGAGGTTTGATAGGGGGATTTCAGGCTTCTCTACGATTTGGGAAATTGTATCATCCGCGTTAGGGACAAGCACGCCAAACCGGCGCGGGTCATCAACTTCTTTCGCGAGCACGGCGAGCGGATACGCCGCGCACCGCTCTACATCTTCGGGTGACTGCAAATCATCAGCGTAGAGAAGAACAAACCGCCCTTCACCTAAAAATTCACGACACAATCCTAACGCATGCGCAGTCCCGCGTTTCTCTGCCTGATGCACATACGTAATCGTAAACCGTTCATACTTCGTCCCGAAATATTCCTGTACCTGCTCTGCAAGATACCCCACGACGACCGCTACTTCCGTCACCTCTTTCGGCAACGCGCGAAACGTATAGTAAAGGAGGGGCTTTCCGCCTACTTCCACGAGGGGCTTCGGCCGAGTATTGGTAAGCGGACGCATGCGCACCCCCTCTCCAGCCGCCAAAATTACCGCTTTCAGTTTTGTACTTTTTCCAGACAACATAACATCATTTTATATTTGTCACTCTACGTTCAAAATTCTGGATTCTTTATCTTCCAACTTCCGTTTTTATCTCTTGCTTAAAATACTTTTCTTGTACATCCCCAAACGCTCTATCGCAACCCCCGTCCCCTTGACGACGCAGTACATCGGGTCTTCCGCAAGATACGCCTTCACGCCTGTCCTGCGAAGCACAAGCTCCGGAAGTCCACGCAACTGCGACGTACCCCCTGTCATGATAATTCCGTAATCTATAACGTCGGCAGAGAGTTCCGGCGGTGTCTCCTGAAGCACGTCTTTGATGGCTTTGATAATTTCTTCTAGTTCACTACTGATTGCTTTCACTATCTCGTTTGACGACACCTCCGCCGAACGCGGAAGTCCGGCAACAAAATCCCTCCCTTTAATGGTCGTCACGAGCTCTTCATCAAGAGGCACTGCGGCGCCGACTTTTATCTTCACATACTCGGCTGTCTTATCTCCTATCGCAAGATTGAATGTTTTTTTTATGTAATCAGCAATCGCGTTATCTATCTTGTTGCCGGCGCATTTCACCGATTTCGCGGCAACGATTCCTCCCAAGGAAATGACCGCTACATCCGTCGTCCCTCCGCCTATGTCTACCACCATGTGCCCCCGCGCTTCTTCTATGGGGATGCCCGCACCAATAGCCGCAAGAATCGGCTCCTTGACAACATAGGCGCTAGATGCACCCGCCCGAAGCGCCGCTTCTGTGACCGCGCGTCGCTCTGTTGATGTCACTCCGGCAGGGACGGAAATAAGCACTTCCGGCTTAAAAATATTCCACGGGCCGAGCGCTTTTCTGATGTAATACCGAAGCATTTCTTCAGTCACACGGTAATCCGCGATAACACCGTCCTTCATGGGGCGATACGCAATGATACTTTCCGGCGTTTTCCCTATCATCTCTTTCGCCTCAAGCCCCACGGCAAGTGTTTTTCTGTCTTCCGCCCGCACCGCCACGACAGAAGGTTCATTTAACACGACACCGGTGCCGGGTTTATAGACAAGTGTGTTCGCGGTACCGAGATCAATACCTAGTTTGCGGGAGAAGAAGGACACAATGAAATTTAGGATTTATGATTTACGATTTACGATTTACGAAAAAATACGAACCACAAATGCGAAAAAATTGACTTTTCAATCTGATACTCAACAATGATCTGAAATCTGAAATCTGAAATCTGAAATCTCAAATTCTCTTAATCTCCGCTCCTATCGCCTGTAACCTCTCCTCTATCCGCTCATACCCGCGATCAATGGTGTATACATTATGAATGACGGACTCTCCTGTCGCAACCAGTGCGGCAATGATGTAAGCAAGCCCTGCGCGCAAATCGGGGCTTTCAAGCGTGCGCCCCGAGAGTAGAGACGGACCAGACACGATGATACGGTGCGGGTCGCACGTTTCTATTTTCGCCCCCATCTTCTCTAACGCATCAAGATACCGAAACCTCCCTTCAAAAATAGTTTCAAAGACGCGCGAGTTCCCCGCGGCTTGCGTAAGAAACACCGTCATCGGCGCCTGCAGGTCGGTCGGAAATCCCGGATATTCACTCGTCTTTATGTCACACGCGGCATAGGGAGATTTTGGCGAAGCACCCATGACCCGGATTGTCTTCTTCCCCGTCTCTATTGAGACGCCTGCATCTCGGAGATGCTCTATGGGTGCAAGCAGATGTGCCGGCTCACACTCTGTGATGGTCACATCTTTCCCTGCAAGCGCGGCAAGTATGAGAAAACTTCCCGCTTCTATTCTATCCGGTGGCGTCACAAATTTCTTTTTTGCGGAAAGTAACTTCCCCCCTTTTATGGTAATCTCGCCGGTTCCCACACCGGATATTTTTGCACCGCATGCGTTTAAAAAGTCCGCGAGCGCGGAAATCTCCGGCTCCCGTGCGGCGTTTTTGAGCACGGTCGTACCACGCGCAAGTATCGCCGCCAAGATGAGCGTCTCCGTTGCAGTGACGCTTGGATTTTTGAAAAAGATGGTCGCTCCGGTAAGCCCTCCTTTCGGTGCCACTATCTCATACACGCCGTCTTTCTCCCCTACTGTCGCCCCCATTTTCGCAAACCCGTTGAGAAAAAGGTCTATGGGCCGAGCTCCAAGAAGACATCCGCCGGGGTGCGGGAAAGACACACGCCCGGTGCGCGCAAGAAGCGGCCCTGAGAACACAATAGATGCGCGAAACTTATTTGCGATGGCAGGGGGCAGCGCACTCGCCTGAGATGCCGGTGGCGTGCACGCATAGGCGTGAGCCCCCAGGCGCGTGACCTTCACACCAAGCTCACGGAGGAGTTCGTTCGCACGGGCGATGTCCTCTATGTCAGGGACGTTTGCAAGCGTCACCGTATCTTTAAAAAGGAGTGTCGCCGCAAGCGCTTTGAGCGCGGCGTTTTTTGCGCCACGCACGGGTATTGACCCACGAAGAGTCCGCGCGCCCGCGAGGCCACCTATAACGAACCGCTCTTCAGTTTTTGCGACAGGTTCCATAGAGTAAAAAGTATTCACAAAATACAACAAAAAATGAGGAAAAGCAAGCGACTCTCTTTGACAGCGCCACGGTTGAATCGCGCCACGGTATCTGCAAAGATACTACCATGATGATGAAAATCGTCTCGGTCACGCCAATTGCCCGCGGCATCGGGAAGGAAACGCTCACGTATTTTACCGCGCGGGATGTACAAGAGGGAATGGTGGTCGCCGTCCCCGTCCGTGGACGGCGCATTTCGGCACTTGTCCTCTCGGTAGAGGAGGCGACAGCTTCAAAAACTGCGCTCCGTGCGGCTAATTTTTCGCTCAAAAAAATCGGGGAGAGCAAGGGTTTTGTCCTCTCTCCCTCGTTTATCTCCGCCGCAAAGGAGATGGCCCGACACGCCGTGGCGCGAACAGGCGCAGTGCTCCAGGCGCTCACTCCAGACGTTATCCTTGAGGAAGTACCGACACTGCGCGTGCCGAAACACGCGCGTGCCGAAGAAACCGGAAAGCACGAAAAGCTTGTCATGCAGGGAGATGACTCCGAGCGTGAAGCCGCATACAAAATCCTCATCCGCGAGGAATTCGCAAAGAAACACTCCGTGTTCCTCTGTGTGCCGACGCTTACCGACAGCGCGCGTCTCGCCGCGGCACTCGGCCATGGAATAGAAGACCACGTGTATGTCTTTCACTCCGAGCTCGGGAAAAAAGAGCTTCTCCTGCGGTGGAAAAAAGCACTCAAACACCCACACCCGATACTCGTCATCGGCACGGGCATGTTCTTCTCGCTTCCGAGAGGTGACATCTCCACATTCATCATAGAAAAAGAGCACGCGAGCGCGTACAAGATGCCGTACCGTCCGTTCCTTGATATACGCACATTCGCCGAACTATACACCCGCGCGCGCGGAGGCAAACTCATTGTCGCTGACCTTGCGCTCCGCACCGAAACGCTCTACCGAAAAGAGTGCCGCGAGTTTTCCGAGCTTACACCGCTCAAATTCCGCGCGTCTTCGCGCGCAGAGTCCATTCTCGTTGACATGAAAAAAGACAACGCAGACCCCTTGTCGGGGAAAATACGGTTTACCCCGTTCGGCGCAGAACTCCGCGCGCTCATTGGTACGGTTCTTTCCGGAAATGAACGGCTCTTCGCGCTTGTGCCGCGGCGCGGCCTCCATACCGTGACTATATGTAACGACTGCGGGACCATGGTGCTCTGCGAGCGTTGCCGTACACCCCTTGTGCTCCACCGGAGAGACTCGTCTCGTTCTACCGCGGAAGTGAAAAACATTTTTATGTGTCACTCCTGTCGCAGAGAAACAGCGGCACGCGACCGGTGTAGCGTCTGCACCGGATGGCGTCTCTCCCCGCTCGGCACAGGAACAGAGTCTGCTGCAGAAATACTAAAAGAAACGTTTCCTGCGCTCACGGTATTTCGCCTGGATAAAGACTCCGGAAGTACGCGAAAAAAGGCGGAGGAAATCGTAGACACCTTTTATAAAACCCCGAGGAGCGTCCTTGTCGGTACAGAGTTGGCGATGCCGTTTCTCCGACCGCTCCCCTATGTGGCGGTGGTATCCTGCGACTCGTTTTTCATCATCCCCGACTTCCGCATGAATGAGCGCGTATTCGCGATGCTCCTTGCGCTCCGTGCAAAAGCAGAAAAAACATTTCTCGTCCAGACGCGGATGCCGCATGTCCCCATTTTTAAAGAAATCATACGCGGAGATGTATCAAACTTTTTCCGCGAAGAGATTCGGGTGAGAAAAGAGTTCGGCTACCCGCCATTTACGACGCTCGTGAAGCTTTCTCTCGCAGGAGGACGAAACGCAGTCACCGAGGAAGCGGCACGTATTGAAACACTGCTTGGAAACTACCACCCGATTGTATTCCCCGCGAGGACAGAGGACCCGCGCCGTGAACTTTCCCTCCGCATCCTCCTCAAGGTGGAAAAACCATGGCCCGACGAGACACTTATAGAAATACTTCGTGCGCTTCCTCCTGCTGTCCGAGTGCACGTTGACCCCGAGGATACTTTGTAATTTCAGATTTATGATATATGATATATGATTTAAGTAATCTAAGATTTTTGGGTTTTACACATCATAAATCTACAATCTGAAATTTTAAATTTATATGGTTGCCATTCTCCAAAAAGATGAGCCGCTCCTGCGCGGAACGGCAGAGAAAGTACCGGTAGCAGACATCAGCTCGGAAAAAATTCAGCGCATACTGAAAGACATGAGGGAGGCAATGTCCGGAGAAAAAGACGCAGTTGCCATCGCGGCGCCGCAGATCGGCGTCCCCCTCCGCATTTTTGTCGTCTCGGGAAAGGTATTTGAGGGAGAGCGCGGAACAGATGCCGAAGAGAACGCGGAACAGATGCCGAAGAAAGAAAATGCTGATGCCGGGGATGCGGTGTTTATCAATCCGGAAATTACAAAACTCTCACGTAAGAAAACACCCATGGAGGAGGGGTGTCTCTCGGTGCGCTGGTGGTATGGCCTCGTCTCCCGCGCGGAAAAAGCGACGATACGCGCGTATGATGAAAAAGGCGTGCAGTTCACGCGCGGTGCCTCCGGCCTCCTCGCACAAATCTTTCAGCACGAGGCAGACCATCTAAATGGCATCCTTTTTATAGACAAGGCAAAGGAACTACGCGAAGAACCGCCACGGCAGGCGCAGGAGAAAGAATAATAGTGACACAAAAGCCCCCCGACCATTAAAGAATCAGGGGGGCTTTGCATTGTACAGCAGGACGCGTATTAGCCATGAACGGGCGCTTGTCTTTGCATGAAATGATACACGAGACAAAGCGGCCCGCCCAAGACCGTGCCGATGCCCCAAGGAAGACCAGAGATGAAGATGACCCAGCGTGGCTCTCTTACCTCGCCACCTTCCCCATCTAGTCCATGCTCCTTCACCTCGCCTGCCGCGGTGAACAAAGCGGCGAGGATGAGAGCGAATAACACGAGGGCGCCGATGAAGAGAGGGATGTTCGTTGACGGCCCACCCAATGCCTCATACGCAAGGGCCAGAGCAAGCGGTGCGATAAAGGTAGCGACCACAGCGTAGGAGGGCATGCGACGACGGGTCGGGATGAACTCGATACCGAAGCAAGCACAGAAGAGAGCAGCCGATGTATTGGAAACGGACGAGAAAGGCAGACCCTCGGGTAGGACATGAGCGAGGAAAGAGAAGACCGAGACAAACACCGCCGTCTGGATTAAAAAGGCGATGGTACTCCATTTCCAGAACATGAACATGGAAATCTCCTTTGGATTTTGATTTTTAAGGGACGAATGGGTGGGTTTCATCGAGGTGCAACTGAAACGAATCCCCGAAACACTATGGTGATTATACCAAATATAGACAAGTTTGTCAAGATACCCGGGTAATGTGCAGGCACATATGGCGGTTTCCCCTACAATAGGGAAATGGCCATATCTATGTCAAAAACAATCAAAGAAGAACGCTTACGATGGGTCTTGCCCATCGTGCGCAAAGAGATAAAGCTCTCCGATGCGGCAAAAGTGTGCCCCTACGGCACGCGGAGCATGGAGCGATGGATTGCGGCATACAAACAACGCGCGGTGCCTCCGGCCTCCTCGCGCAAATCTTTCAGCACGAAACAGACCCTTTGAACGGCGTTCTCTTCACTGACAAAGCGACAAACCTTCGTGAGGAACCGCCACGGCAGGCGCAGGAGAAAAAATAGCATCGGCACAAAAAACCCCAACCGCATGCGTGGTTGGGGGCTTTGAGGGATATCTCTCGCTCAGCTCGCTACAACCTATAAGTCCCACCACGCTCTCTCTGGGTACTCGGCGAAATAGGCATTAAACGCATCCTCTCTCACTCTCCTAATGTGGAGTAGCAGGAAGACACCGAGAATTGGGCCAATGAAGAAGGGTAGCGTGAGGAGAGCCCTCACAAACAAGGGATCATGCAGTCTGCTGTAGGCCATATTGGAGCCAAGAAAGAGAAGAAAAGAAAAGTACAACGCAACACCTAGAAAAATAATGCGAAAACTGTGGAGGATCGGGTCATTGGGAAAGGCAGATTCCGTCAAGAACAGAGCGGTTGCTTCAAGTACGGAGAACACTGCACTCAACCCCCACACTTTGCTCATATGGAAATACAGGGTGGAGATATCAGTGATGAGAACAGTCATCCCAAAAAGGGAAAACAGCCCAGAATAGTTATCGTTCATACTCCGTGACTCAAATGGCAAGTCGAATGAAGCAGCCATTTTGTTTCCTTCCTGAAAAGAGGTTACCTACTCGCCCTGCACCTGCATTCGGGCGCGGCCAACTCCATCAGTGATTTTAATGCATATAAAATAATTTGTCAAGTTCCCGAGGCACTGACATTTTTGTATACTTAATTCACACGCTTCGGGTTTGGACACTAGACGATCAAACTCCCCTTTGGGAAGCGTTTAGATACACGAGAGCCCGAAGCGTACCCAACTCATGCACCTTGAGGTTTACTAAAGTAACCTCAAGAGAAGATTTTGAGCCGCCGTTGCCTTGTGCACGGCGGCTTTTTTTGTTTTACGAACGTTCATTTTTGTGCTTTACTATCAATTATGAATTTTGCTTTCTTCGGCACCGATGAATTTTCCGTCATCATACTGGAAGAGTTGAAAAATGCCGGTCTCTTGCCTGCGCGTATCGTCACCGCAACCGACAAAAAAATGGGTCGCGGTATGCGCCTGACTCCCCCGCCGGTAAAACTCTGGGCGCAAAAAAATAACATCTCATTTCTACAGCCAGAAAAATTGGACGATGGTTTTTTCTTTGAACTTTCAACTTGCAACTTGCAACTTTTTATCGTTGCCTCTTACGGCAAGATAATCCCAAAAAAAATCTTAGACATTCCTACTCACAGCTCGCTGAACGTCCACCCTTCTCTCCTCCCTCTCTACCGCGGACCGTCTCCCCTTGAGACGCAGATTCTAGACGGTGCAGGAGAAACAGGCGTCACCATAATGAAGATGGACGAGGAGATGGACCATGGGCCAATACTCGCACAGCGAGAATTGGGCCAAGTTTCAAGTTTCAAGTTTCAAGTCGCAACTTGCACCGAACTCCATGATGCGCTTGCGCATCTTGGCGGCGCGCTTCTCGCCGAAACAATCCCGAAATGGCTTGCAGGTGAGATTACGCCGCAGGAGCAAGAGCACGAAAAAGCGACCTACACGAAAAAGATAACGAAAGCCGACGGCCTTATTTCGCTTGACGACGACGCGGAGAAAAACTACCGAAAGTTCCGCGCGTACACCCCATGGCCAGGTCTCTACTTTTTTCACAATGACCTTCGAGTGAAGATAACCGATGCGGGGCTTGAGGATGGAAAGTTTGTCATAAAAAAGGTCATTCCGGCAGGGCGACGCGAGATGCGCTACGAGGACTTCAAAAAGTAGATACTCGCCAAAAAAAATTACACCCACGGGCTTTAGGCCCGTGGGTGTATTCTATCCAACCCCGTCTTTGTGCATGTGCTCGCGCATCGCCGCGATGACATCGTCCTTCACGTTGCCGATGCAGTGATATTTTCCGAGGTCCTCAAACAACACCCACGCGTACTCAACGGCACCGTCGTCGAGGATGACAGGAACGTCACTCCGGCAGAACGCAACGTAAGTCAAGACCATGGTGGGAGTGCCGTCTTGCCGGATAAACACGGTGTTTCTGTTTTTGAGAGGGGTGAATTCCTCTTCCGAGAGCACAATCCCGGTCTCTTCCAAGATTTCACGCGCCATTGCTCGTTCCAGGGAGCCCAAGAAAAGCGTGTGGCTTAACCCAGGCAGAGGGACTCCGTGGTCTTTCTTGTCTACTTTTCCTCCCGGAACCGTCCACAACCCTGGCCCTTCTTTCTCGCACAAACTCCTCTTCAGGAGAAGCGCCTGGAGACCGTGACGCGGGTGGTAACGAAACACCACACACGTCACCACAAGAAGATAGCAGTGCGGCGGGGGTGGATTCTTTTTCTCATCTTCCATTTCAACACTCCTTGTAAGAAACTTTCAAAATATCTTCTCAAAGCGTATCACAAAACATACGGCGCGCTGTGGGTAGAAAAATTTAGAAAACAAAAAATGCCCGCGATGCAAGTACATCGCGGGCACAGAGAGGCGTGCTTCGGGCAAATTCGCCTAGACTGCGCGTGACTCAAGAGCGCGCCGCACAGTTCCTTCGTGAAAGAGCTCGGGGATGAACACGCCCGCGATGCGTACATGCGTGTGCACGCATCCTTCAAGTGTGTCGGTGTCGCACTTCTTGATACACGCGAGACACACTAAACTGTATTCTAGAAATTCCTTCTTGTCGCCCATTTCTTTCGCACGCTTTGCGAGCACGAAAGCGGCGATGGCGGCGTCCTGAAAGTTTCCAAAATATACCCTGCCCACCGCCTTTTTCAGTTGTTCTTCTGTCATCGTCTCGTGAAGCATTTTGTCCTCTTTCTTTTTGCGCTCACAAAAAACAGCGTCTCGCCTCATTGTAGCGAACAGGATTTCTTCGTCAACCTTCTGCGGACAGAATCTCCGCAGGAGAAAACCACACGGCAATTTCACGCTCTGCCTCCGCCGGAGAATCAGAGGCATGGATGAGGTTCCGCGCGGCACCGAGAATGAGCTTGCCCATATCTTCGGGTTCCCCGAAGTCGCCACGGATGGTTCCCTTTGCCGCCTTTGATGGCAGTGTGTTCCCAATGAGTGCACGCACCGCGCGCACCACATCGTGCCCCTGAAGCACCAGTGCACAGAGCGGGCCGGACGCGTAATACTGCCGACACCCTTCCGCGATTTTCCGTCCCACCTCGTCCGGATTGCTCGTGCCAAACTTGGCCGCGGGGTCCATGTTGAGTTCTTTCACGAGGCGCTCGCACGCGCGGGTGCCCATGTTGCGTATCCACTCCTTCGTGTTCGGGAAATGCTTGTCCAGATGCATACGGTGCGCGCGGAGCAACTTCATTGCGATGATTTCAAACGGTAAGGATTCAAACCGCGCGACAATGGCACCGACAAGCCGCCTCTCCACCGCATCGGGCTTCAGAATGACAAGCGTTCGTTCGTGCGTCGTTTCTTGCACTTCGTGCGATATGGGCTCCATAAAAACCCCTTTCTTTTCTGTTTTTTGTGATGGAAAGGAACTGAATCTCGCGCCAGTATATGTGGGATTCTCTCTCAAGACAAGCCCCCCGTTGTAGATAATAAAAAAGGTTACCGAAATCTCCCGAGTAGATAATAAATCGGTTACCGTGTCGCCATATGAATATGGCGACCAAAAAGAGTATTTTTGAAGAGCATTTGAAGGCGTGGCTCA
>Ga0209542_10005301_pt1 | contig 25836 bp, 28 predicted proteins | sample RifCSPhighO2_01_FD_184028 | JGI IMG/M metagenome (GOLD analysis project Ga0209542, IMG submission 184028) | Soil microbial communities from Rifle, Colorado - Rifle CSP2_plank highO2_0.1 (SPAdes) (version 2) | ecosystem: Environmental > Terrestrial > Deep subsurface > Rock core/Sediment ...
ATATGCAGTCTTCGTCAATCAAATGATGATACTGCCCTTGAAGGTTATAATTCCCTTGCTGAAGAATTGCTTTGTATCCCAAATCTAAAAGCCGTATTTGTAGGAACTTCATCTGGGACAACCGCCCAAGCTTTTGCAGAATATTTCTCTAAAAATAAAAAAAAAGTAGAAATGCATATTGTTCAGACTTCATCATGTCATCCAATAGCCGATGCATTTATAAATAACAATAAAAATGATGAGCGTTCAATAGCAGATGCAATTGTAGACCATACTGCCATACGCAAAGATAAGCTTGTTTCTCTTATAAAAGAGAATGGCGGAAACGCCTATGCAGTCAATAATGAAGAAATAAAGATGGCGCAAAAACTTTCAGAGAAATATACAGGAGTTTCCATATCTACAAATAGTGCACTTTCACTAGCAGGACTAATGCAAGCTGTATATACTGGAAAAAAATGGAAGGGAGCTGTAGCTTGTCTCATTTGCGGAGATTAAAATACAGGTAGAGAATGAAGCATAAAGATTGAGGAAACTAATAAAATGCTAGAAAAATAGAAGACGGGAAGTTAGAGAGCGCGAACCGCTTTTACAAATTTTTCTCCGCGCTCTTTCCTTGATATATGAATACCTATAGCTTCGCAACCTGGACTAAACAATACTCTGTCCCCTTTTTTGGCATGTTCACGAGCAAGGATAACGGCTTCTTCTAGCGTATGAGCATGCAATAAAATAATATCCTTCAAAGCTTCCACATCTGCGCGAAAACCAATCGTCCCGCTTCCCGGCAAGAGAATCGCAGTTGAGACATATTGAGGTATATTTTTTATAAGCTCACTATAGTCGCGACCAGTATAAGCCCCTCCAAAAATGAGAGTGATATTCCTATTTATTGACAGAGATTGCAAGGCAAAAAGAGTGGACAGGGGGTGCACAGAAGTCGCATCATTATAAAATTCTATTCCATTTACTTTCTTTATCAATTCTCTTCTGCCCCTTAATCCAGAAAAATCATCAATCACTCTTTGAGCTGTATCATGAGAAACCTTAAAAAGAGTGGCTGTTTCGCAAGCCAAAGTGCTATTTTCCGAACGAGTGCGAAGTATTTTGGCCTTTTGATTGAAACTATTCTGCAACCTTATGGAATCAACGACAATATTTGGAGCTACAATAAAATTGTTATATGTTTGATATTCAAGAATGCCAAATGGCACAAGAGATGTGATGACTGCCACATGCGGACTAATGCGCGCAAAATGATATTCGCCAAGTCTTTCTTCTGGAATTCTAGCCAAAACGACATCTCCCGGCTTTATCTTTTTGAGACGAGTCAAAGCGCCATTTGGCAAATCAGGGTCAATAAAGCATAAACCTTGACCTTCATAATCTTTGAAAGATTTCTTGAGCATTTCGTATAACATATGCGCCACAGTGCTTTTGCCGTACACGCCAATGACCCCTATTATGGTTATGGCTGGAGACATCTTTAAGAAAAGCAGTTCCGGATATTCTATTTGCACGCCCGCTCTCTGCGCCATTTTCAAAAATACAGAGTTGCGAGAAATCTCCGCAGAAAGAATAATCAGTTCAGCTTTGGAAAGTTCATCGGCATTGATTTTGCCAAGATTGTAATTTACGAGCCCTATTTCCTTCAGAGTCTTAATAAAACCATGAAGACGAGCTTCACTTCTCATATCATAAAGAGTAAGGTCGGCTCCATTGCGCAAAAGAAATCTTATGTCAGATATCATCTCCCCATGATGTCCGAGACCTACAATAGCTATCTTTTTGCCCAAAAAAAATGTCTTATAGTTCACCCTCTCATTATAACGACCTTTGAGCTATTTTCAATGAGCTCTTTTACTTTTATCAACTCTTGAAGCAATGCTTGAAGCTTCACAGACTCTTCATCTTCTCCCTTACTTCTTCTTTTGTTCTCTATATGACTACCATTTGAAAAATCTGCGAATTTTTTTAAAAAGAGATTATGAATATCATTGAAATATTTTTCCATGACTAAAATATCTTCTTCTTTTATTATCACCCCATCCCTCATTGTGAAAAAAGAAGATGGTCTATGTGCTCCTTCAAAATAAAGATTGTCGTCCAATAATATACCCTCGAGTGATGGAGAAATGATGGAATAAGTTTTCATATTTCATTTTCTATATGAACTTAACTAATAACTGGCTTTAATGCTTATAAAATTATCCTTGGTGATGATGATATGGTCAAGAATGTTTATGCCAATTATCTTGCCCGCCTTTATGAGCTGGTCCGTAATCTCTATATCTTGCAAGCTAGGCACGGCAGTGCCGGAAGGATGATTGTGAGCCAAGACGACTGCTACAGCGCTGTATTCTATGGCTGGACGAAATACCTCTCTCGGATGCACAATATTTGTATTTATAGTGCCTATAGAGATAACTTCGTCATGAATAATACGATTGTGGCTATTTAGATAAAGTCCCCGAAAATGCTCTTTTGGAAGATTTCGCATATCGCTCAAATATTCATAAGTGTCTTTTGCTGTGCGAATGGTGGTAAAACCCGTTGAATTCTTTTCATAAAATCGTCTTCCGAGCTCTCCACAAGCTACTATCTGACAAGCTTTCATCACCGGTATATTGAGGTCATTTGAGAGTTTGACTGCATCTTTTTCCGCCAAAACAGTCCTTTCGCCGTATTCTCTAATAATACGACTAGACATCTCTATAACATCTTCTTCTTTATTTCCCACATTCAAAATCACAGCCAAAAGCTCCTGTATGGAGAGGATTTCTGGTCCTTGTTTTATGAGTTTCTCTCTTGGTTTCTCTTCAAAAGGAAGATCTCTTACTTTCAAAATATATTCTTTTGAAGAATTATCTAGAAATAGATTATTATCTCTCAATATATAAGGCGTTTCAATATCAATCTTTGTCGCTATTTTTGTTTGTATTTTTGTGGTCATGGAGCAATTATACCACTAGCCATGTGAGCCACAATAGTCAAAAGAAGATAAAAACAACAAAAATTTTATCAAAATTTTATTTCGTGTGGATAACTACATTATTTAGGTTTGACTGGATAACGCTCCGGGTCAATGGTACGCTTAAAACAAATATTTCCAGAATCATGAGTCCAATTTTCATCTGAAATTGCATAAGGATATCTAATAATATCAAAGGAGTTATTATACCCGCTTGCGCCTTTACCTTTTGTATCTTGTGATTTCAGAGAAAACACTGAGCATAATTCAAACTTTAAGTCTCCGTTAAATATATACTGATACGCAGTCTTGTTCTCTGGGTCAGTGGGTATTGTTGTTCCAGATATAGAATCTTTCAAATCGTCTAAAGATAATGGCAGTTTGCCTTTACTTTGCCAGTAATTGACGATTTGCCATTGAATGTTTGACAAATCACTCACCCGTTGGCTATCAAAGCGCAGTGACCTCTGTTTATATGGAGAACCAACTATTATAAAACCTCCTATAACACTTGCTATAACAATAACAATCCCCACATAAGCTAGAATGGTTTTTGCAATTCTTGACTTGGAAATATCAGTCGTTTTTTCTAAAATATAATAGATAAAGATAACCAAAAAGATAACCAGTATAGCTAGAAATTTATATATAAATCTTTCAGAAATCTCACCATTTATATAAGTATTAATAAGGGTAATGAGATCTCCAATGATTGTGGCTCCTGTTAAAAATAGTGTAAGATATATTCTCCATCTTCGTATCCATAGAGAGTCTTTTTCTGGAGCTTTCTTAATATCTCTTTGGATAAACCATTCTATTAGGTAAAGAGCAGGAACGAGCACTACAAGCATAGAAATAGGCCAAGCTACAGAACTAGAGTAAAAGTATCCGGCAAGAACATCGGGAAATTCATAATTTATAATACTGAAAGATAGATTGACGAGAGAGACAGCGGAAACATAGAGAATAATAGTGGCTCCTAGATGAAGGAAAAAATCTCTTGGTGTAGTCTTTGCTATTGGATTCATAAAAGGTTGGTTAAGTAATAACATAAGAATTATAACACAAAAACAAAGATACCTATCAAATTGTGCGCGTGCTTGGGTTCGAACCAAGGACCTTTCGAGTATCAGTCGAATGCTCTACCAACTAAGCTACACGCGCATTTTAAATTATTTCAAACTCCAAACACTTTGCCATACCTACGCCTGAGCCTACCAAGACAGCTACACGCGCATAGTTATCAAGGAAAAATGGCAAAAATCCTTGCTCTCGCACAAGCTCTTTTTTTCTTCCGGCAAGCGTCAGAAAAAAAGACTTCTGCGAGACGGGTTTTAGCTCATTTTTCACAAGACAAACCTTTGCAAAATATAGCAAAGTTACACTAAAACCGCAATTTATGATATGACTTTCTTCACTGCAACAAACTCTCCTTCACGATATGGAGCTGATTCCAAAAGTCTTTCCCTATCTTCTGGAGAAGTATCTTTGACTATATCTTCTCTAAAAACATTGTGTATAACACCGATATCTGGAGTATAATCAATATCCACAGTAGCTTTCTTTATTTCATCAATATAGGTCAAAATAGAGCCAATTTCTTTGGTCATTTCTTCTTTTTCGGAATCATCAAGCTTTATGCGAGCCAAAACGGCAAGCTTTTCTACTTCTTTTACAGTTATCATACGAATGAGTTTAGCACTAAATGATTTTAATATCTAGCTATTTTTTGAAAAATAAAACCATCATTTTATCATCTCCAAAAACTCCTTCTCCGATATTATTTTGACTCCCAATTTTTTGGCCTTATCCAGCTTTGAACCAGCGCTTTCACCAGCGACGACATACGAAGTATTTTTTGAAACAGAACTAGAAATTTCGCCACCTGTTTTTCTCACCATCTCTTGCCCCACCTCACGCTCCAAAGTTGGTAAAATCCCAGTAAAAACAAATATCTTGCCTTTAAGAGACGAGCTCTCTATCATCTGCACCTTTTCTATCTCTATTTGCTTGAGTAGATTTTTAATAAGCTTCTTATTGTTTGATTCCTTAAACCAATCTACAACCGATTGAGCAACTACAGGTCCTACTCCATACATTGCTTTTAATTCCTCATATTTCGCCGACATTATCTTTCCTATATTCCCAAAATGCAGAGCAACATCGTAAGCTGTTTCTTCTCCGACCTGAGAAATAGAGAGCGATGAGAGAAATCGTGGAAGTGTAATTTTGCGAGCTTTTTCTATAGAAATAAGTAGATTATCAACAGATTTCTCTGCAAAACGAGGAAGCGCTAAGATATCTCCTTTCTTTAGAGTGAAAATATCATCGAGTGTGGATATAAGATTATTTTCAAGAAGAAGATTAATAATCTTGGGACCCAGACCATCAATGTTAAAACATTTTTTTGAGACAAAATAATAAAACTTCCTTTTACTTTGTTCAAATGAATCGGTAGAGACACATCTCCAAGCTGATTGCCCTGGAATTCGTTCTATTTTTCCATCTCCACCACAAGCTGGGATACGAGTCGGAAAAACATACGGTTTTGAATTTCTTGGCCTGAGTTCTTTGACGACAGAAACTATGTCAGGAATAACATCACCGGCTTTCTGTAAAATGACTGTATCGCCGATTCTCACATCAAGACGATTTATTTCATCTTCATTATGAAGAGTAGCTCTAGAAACTGTAGAGCCAGCTACTGACACAGGACGAAGATGGGCTACAGGAGTAATAACACCCGTGCGACCAACTTGGAAAACTATATCCTCCAAAATAGTCGTAACTTGTTCGGCTGGAAATTTGAAGGCAATACCCCAACGAGGTGCTTTGCCTGTATAGCCAAGCATGTCTTGATATTTTCTTTCATCTACCTTGACTACAATACCGTCTGCCAAATAATCCTCTCTGGGCATTTTATCCTTCCATTCTTTCCAATAAGAAATCACTTCATCTATATTTTTACAATGTTTATAATGTGGATTAATCTTAAAGCCAAGTTCTTTCAAAAGTTCCAATTCCAAATACTGCCTATAAGGCATATCGTCATACTCCGCTATATCATAAATAAAAGTGCTCAATCTGCGTTCCGCTACAATCTTTGGGTCAAGTTGGCGAATAGAACCCGCTGCCAAATTGCGAGGATTGGCAAATGGCTCTTCTCCATCTCTTTTTCTCTTCTCATTTAATATTTTCAACTGACTCTTTGCCATCCACACCTCTCCTTCTACTATAATATTCACAGATTGAGTGAGCTTGAGAGGAACAGATTCTATTGTTTTAACATTCTCCGTGACATCTTCGCCAACCTTGCCATCTCCACGCGTCACAGCAGTCTTCAAAAATCCTTTTTCATATTCCAAAACTATCTTCAAACCATCAATCTTATGCTCACAAATATATGTCGGCGAATGAATAAGCGAGACAGACGAAGCGGACAAGTCAGGATTGAGATTTTCATCAGAAGCTTGTTTCAAAAAACGCTTGACCCTAGTGTCAAATTCCACCATTTCTTCTTCGGAAAAAGCGTCATTGAAAGACCATTGGGAGACTTTGTGTGTCACTTTTTTAAATTCTGGAAGTGGTTTTCCAGCTATGCGCTGTGAAGGAGAATCTGGGGTAATAAGCTCGGGATATCGTGACTCAATATCTACAAGCTCATGTTTAAGAGAATCTAAAGCCATTGGAGAAATATTGCTTTTATCTAAAACATGATATTCATAGCGATATTTCTCAATTGTTTCTCTGAGTTTTGCCAATCTCTCTATTACATCTTTGTGAATCGATTTTGAGTCATATTTCATGCCTTTTGCCATACAATAAGGATATCATATTTGGAGACCTGCCAATACAACGCTCCACGCCCCGTTAATAAGACAAATCTATACCACGCTCCACCCTCTTGGCGCTTTGCGAACTGCATGTCTTATCACTTTCATTCCATCCACTATTGTATCCCCTTGAATGTATTTTAGTATTTATAATGCCATTATCAACATCTACCTTAGTTTTTGTCACAATAACAACAGCACATGATGTTCCGGAAGCATCTCCAAATCTTGCATGAAATGTAAATACTACTTTTGGAGGAGTGCCGTTAGCATCAATACTATTAACCTCAACAGCACTATGTTCTAACACGCAATTAAAACCTCCAGCGTTAATGCCATCAAATTCAAAAGTCAATCTAGGGTCAATATCTTCATAAAGAGCACATTCTATACCCCCATCAGAAGCATAAAAAGCAGAGGATGAATCTCTAGCAGAAGTAGCTAGAAGAAACTCCTTTTTGCTTACATTTAAGATAGCAATTCCTATAGCCAAAACAAGAGAAGAAACTAGAACAGCAAAAAGAAATGTGTATCCACCGTTGCCTTCTTGGCCAACTTTTTTTACCAACTCTTGAATCTCCTTTTGTAATTTTATATTAATCATCTCAATACTCTAAAAATTTCATTTTTATAGCTGACAATATTACTTACTGTACCATTATTCCATTCTACATTTACCACTATGACCGCTTTTTCATCTTGGAGTTTTTCTATTATATAGAAATATCTTGAAAATTGTGTCTTTGTCCCACTACTATTATGATCATACCCAGCATTTGATTTATACAAACGACATGCTCCACTGGAACCAAGACATAAATCTTTGCTGTAAGCATCAAAAGCCGACGCATAACTTCTCGTGTCATTAGTTATCGTATCTAAACGACAATAACGAGGGCTGGAATCAGTAGTTATACAGCTTGGAAGCCCCGAAAGCCAAGTTATCCCATTGGCCTCTGTACCCCTCAAAATATTGTAATCCCTAACATTTTTCAAATATTCCATAGTATCTTGAGCAAGATATGAAGCAGTTACATTGTCATGAGCATATATAGCGGCTAGGAGACCCTTATGAGCTATGGTCAGAGGTCCTGCTATAGAAATCATTAGAATAGCTACTGCTACTAGAGTTTCAATGATAGTAAAACCTCCATGTTTAATATCTTTCCTGATATTTTTAGTGTCATCTTTTTCTATAACTTCCCTTTTGGGAATTTTTTTATTTATAAAATGATTCATATATTTTTCAATCCGCTAGGCGTTGCGATACTGTAGTTTGAAGGTCAAAATATGTCTTATTTTTTTCTTTCACCCCAGAATATCCCGCAAAATGAAATTGGGCATAAGATTGAATATCAGAACCAGTAACGACCTTTACAGTGCCTTGAGTAAACTTTATATCATCAGCTACAATAGGAGCATAGCCGCTAGAGCTTATAGGTATGGCACAAATGTCCGATTGTTCGGCTTTCTTTATAGTGCCTCCATTGCTTCCATCAAAATGATAAGCGTATATGATATTTTTTGAGGAATCATCTGTACAGATTTTTGAAGAATAGAAAGCGATTGTCCAGTAAGAACCCGTCAATGAACAGGCCTGGGCTCCAGGAATAGAACTTGTTGTAAGAAGACTTTGGGAACAGTAATAATTTGACCCCACTCGCATCTCTCTAGATATGGATTCAAGAGCAAAATTGAGATTATTTATGGAAGTCTTCATGGATTGAGATTTTTTGTTGGCATCTACAACTTTCAAAAGAGCCCCGACAGCTACAAAAGCCACAATAGTAAAAATAGCGATAGCCACAATCATTTCAACCAGAGTAAAGCCCCCCTTAAATTTTCTTGAGGATGATTTTGTAACAAGTATCTTATTTTTATTTTTTATAAAAAGCATAGAGTTATGTCAAGATATCAATCAGAAACATCAATCTGTCCGGTTTTCCTAACGATCACTTTCTTCAGACCACCATCGGAAGATTTCAAAGTGATTTCAGCATAAGCATATTCTGACGCTGAGTCTCCATCTCTTTTAATCACAGCATTAGGGTCTGGACGCTTAAATGTGATATCTGCAGTAGAGGGGTGATTGTCTGAATTCTGACAAGAAATAGGATCTGCGCTTACGCATATATCAGATACAATACTTCCTCTCCTTATATTTGAAGTCTTAATGCTTTCACTACTATCATATATGCCATTTCCATTAACATCAGCGAAAAAAATAAAACTGCTATTAGGCGCTGGACTGCCAGTAGCAGTTTCATCAAAATACACTCCATAAGGATAATCAAACTTATCAGAATAACTATTACCAGAGGGGTCACTCTCTCCTGCGGGCTTGCTCTTCACATTTAGACCATACGACTGCGCGTTGCGTATAGTCAAAGCCACATCGTAAGCCAGATTCGTAAGCAGGATTCCCTGATTGAAAGTTCCATATTTGGCCACAAGAAAAGCTGTCATAAAAGCAAATATGCCTACCGAAACCATAAGCTCAACTAAAGTGAATCCTCTATTTGATTGTGCGAATTTTTTAATCATGAAAATAGAGACAGAAATACATTGACATCAAAGACTTGAATATTGAAGAACAGCACAAGATACATTCCCAAGATAAGATATGGTCCAAAAGGAATCTCATATCTCGCTTTGAACTTTCTGTAAACTATCACCATCCATACAATACTTATACCCGCTCCGACCCAAAAAGCCAGAGCCACAGCCGAAATAGCCGAAAATAGACCCAATGTCCAGCCAATACCCAGAGCAAGCTTGGCATCTCCTAGTCCCATCCATGTGCCTTTTGAAATAAGCCATAGCAGAAAGAAAGGAAACGCTATTATAGGTCCAGATAGGAGATTTAGGAAAGATGGCAGTATAAAAGACAGATCTGATGAAATAAAAAGATGCGCGAGAGCTACAATAGCAAAAGTGTAGACTAGAGGGTCGGGAATTATCTTGTGTCTAATATCATATACAGTAATAATCACAAGCAAACAAGTGATAAAAAGATAGAAAATTGTGGCGAAGCTTGCTGTGACTGATACTGGTGGAAAGAAAAAGAAAACAAAGACAAAGAGAATACCCGCCCCTATTTCAACGAGAGGATATTGCCATGAAATCTTGCTTTTGCATTTTTTGCACGAACCGCCCTGCATTATAAAGCTCAAAACAGGAAAAAGCTCTATCCAAGAAAGAATTTTATTGCAAGAAAAGCATTTTGACCTTCCACCAAGAGTCATGCCTGTGTTATAGCGAAATGTCACAACATTCAAAAAACTTCCGATAATTGTCCCAAGAATGAATGAAAAAACTAGAAAAAAGCTGGTCATTTATTTATTTTGGTACTACACAATAATTTTGGTTTTGGTCCGCGCAATTGATACCATAAAGTGGATTTGTATCTATATCATCCAATAAAATAGAATTATTCTCTAGAGAGACCATGAGAACATAATCAGTTGCGGGAGTTGCATTCACTCCATATGTATAAACACCCGGACTTGGTGATGTGGGTATTTGAGAAATAAAAGTGGAAAGTCTTATATCAGAAGGACAATCATTGCTACCATCTTCATCACCTAGAGTAGTATCACCATCATCTATGTTTGGTAAACCGCTAGAAACTACCGGGTATCTATTGCATCTATCAAAGAAAAGTTCCAAAGCAAGTTGTAATTGAGCTACATCGGAAACACGCTTTGAGTCTCTGGCTTTAGATTTTGCCCCCGACAGATTTGATAAAATAATCCCTGTTAGAATGGAAATAATAGCAATCACAACTAATAGTTCAATGAGAGTAAACGCTTTTTGTTTATTTAAGATGGACATAATATAAAAATTTATTGTTTGCTATATTATACCACAGATATATTTACAGCTATTTACCATTTACCTTCTCCACACCATCTTCCACGGCGCCAAAATCCCCTCTCTTATAATATGACTTGAGATTTTTGATTCCCCTTCAGTGCGATTTTTGAATATGATAGGGATTTCTTTAAAGTTTCCACCGACCTTATAAAGCATATATTTGAGCTCTACTTGAAAAGCGTAACCCGAGGAATCCATAGCTTCAAAATCAAGTCTGCGAAGAAGGTTTGTGTTAATCATATTGAAACCTCCAGTGCAATCTTTTATAGGTATTCTAATAATTATCCTACAATATATATTCCCAAATAAACTAAGAGCTCTTCTCCATATCTCCCAGCCAACAATACCACCTCCTTTTATATACCTAGAACCAACTACAAATGTGAAGTTATCTGACTGTCTTATCATTTCTGGAATAGAGCGCGGGTCATGCGAAAAATCGGCATCCATCATGATGATTGACTTTATATCTTTATCCTCCAAAGTAGATTTGAAAGCGGACATATATGCCTTGCCTAGACCTTCTCTCTTTTCTCTTAAAATGAGATTAAGGTGATCGTATTTACGCATAATATTTCTAACTTCGTCCGCAGTGCCATCGGGAGAATTGTCATCTACCACAGTTATCCATATATCTGGAATAATAGAGAAAATCTGTGGAATAAGAGCTTTTATATTATTTCTTTCGTTGTAGGTGGGTATTATTATGAGGGATTTCATGACATGTATCTGTATGGTATAACACTCACAATAAATCATGCGGAGTAACAACGCTTGTCTTGGCTTGTGGATAAGATTTAAGAAAATTCTTAAAAGAAACACTCTTATCAGACCATTTGCATTCATATGCCGATATAGAAGTTCCTCTCTTTTCAACTACATCCACTTCAAAGCCAGTTCTCGTTCTCCAGAACATAATTTCAGGTGAAAAAACAAAGTTATTGCTACCCTCTTTTATACGTTCACTTATAAAATAGTTCTCAAAAATAAAACCTATATCCTTACGGAAGATGAGTTGAGTATCAATATCAACAATAGCATTACGGACTCCGATATCAAGAAAAATGACTTTGAAAGCTTTCTTGATTTCTGTCCTCGGATTATTTGAAAATGAATGTAGTATTTTGATAATAAATGATTGTTCAAGTAGGCGAAGATACTTCTGGACAACAGAGCGACTTATGCCAAGTTGTGTCGCTAATTCATTTATAGATACCATTGAACCAATCTGCAAAGCAAGTGATTTGATTAAATCTTCAAAGACTTTAGGATTTCTTATTGCCTCAAACACAAATACATCTTTATAGAGATACTGTGTGGCAATATTCTTAAGTACAATTTTTTTCTCTTCTATGGAAGATGCTACGACGACTGCAGGATATGACCCATACAACATGTATTCGTAAAGATCTGTCAGAGTCACCTTCCTAGATTCTTTGATTTCAGAGAGAGAAAGAGGAAAAAGTATAAACTCAAAAATCCTTCCTGTCATAGGTTCGTTTATTTTATTGGAAAGATCAAACGAGGATGATCCTGTCGCTATTATTTGAGTACCTGGATAGGTATCATGAAAAACTTTGAGGATAGTCCCTATATCCTGAATAGTCTGGGCTTCATCAAACACTACAATCTTTTTTCCTTGAACCAATGGAAGAAGTTCTTCTGGTTTCCCAACAACAAAATGTCTTCTTATATCCGCCAACTGACAATCCCAATAAGCACCATCTACTCCATAAGATTGGATGAGTCTTTTAGCAAGAGTTGTTTTGCCAGATTGTCTTGGTCCAAGAATAGCAATCATTTTGCCTTTGAAGAGAGATTTCAAAATAATTGCTTCTATTGTACGTTTAAAAATAAGCATATTATTGATAATATAACAAATTGCTCTTTAAAATGCAAATCACATCTTCTCTATCTTTTTCTCTCTCTTTCCCCCTAAAAACAAAACCCCCGCCAGAAGCGGGAGTTAAAAAACTAGTGGAAGGATAATATTACTATATACAATTACTTGCACTGTTAGCTTGTACCGCTGCTTCTGGTTTAGAATTACCCTTACCATCTACACACCAAAATGTACCATCTGACAATTCTGCTGAAATCACATAGGCATCTCCTGTCGCAGAAACTGTACACTTGCCAGAGTTAGAATATGATGGATAATTAGCGAGTCGTGTGTATGGCGATAAATCGGCTGCAACAAACATGTTGGTATCACAACCAGTACCAATACTTGCTCCAATAGCTTCTGTACCAACTACAGTACCTCCGTATGTATTAGCTCCTGAATAATAATTCTCTGACGCAGTTCTCGCTCCAGATAATTGAGCTTTTACTTTTGCATCATTACCCTTTGATCTTGCTGTATTCAAGCTTGCAAGCACCACCGACGACAAAATACCGATAATAGCGATAACGACGAGAAGCTCAATCAATGTAAAACCCGACTTAAGATAATTGTGTAAATATGTTTTCTTCATAATAATTAATTACTAATAATAACCTTTTAATCAAAACTATACCCGTAAGTATACCAGACCCGCTGTCAACCGCCACAATATCATGTGGATAACTGTAGGATAATTTTTATATAACTATCCTAATCTATTGAGCAGAAGCTATATTGTATATAGGGATGAGGACAGATGCTAGAAGTATAGCCACACCAGCGCCCAGAAGGACAATCATGGCTGGCTCAATAAGGTCAACCAGAGCGTCAACAGCAGTCTTGACCTCGCGAGTATAAAAATTGGCTAGAGTCTTTAAGATACTTCCAAGTTCCCCCGTCTCTTCACCCACTTTCATCATCTGAATCATAATTCCCGGTATTTCTTTGTTTCCGGAGAGCGCTTCGGAAACTACTTTGCCAGCTTTGACATTCTCTACAGCATTAGCAATAATGGAACCATAAACAGTATTATTTATGACTGAAGATGTAAGCTCTAAAGCTCTTATCATAGGAATACCAGAAACAAGCATAGTATTCATATTGTCAGCAAGACGAGAAAGGTAGAGTTTGCGGAAGAGATTGCTTACATAAGGAATGCCCAGCTTCATTTTATCAAAAGTAAGTCGCCCGACAGGAGTCTTTATGTAACGATAACCAAAAAAACCTCCAACAATCACAATAGCCAGAAGAACAAAGCCATAGCTTATGAAAAAATTGCTTATACCTAAGACAATCTTTGTATAAAAAGGCACTTCTTGACCAGAATCAACCAAAATAGCGCTTATTTTTGGTATAACCATAGTAAACATGAGAACCATGACCGTCACGAATGTTATGATGACAAAGGCGGGGTATATGAGAGCGCCCTTTACTTTTGCCATAAGTTCGTATGTTCTGTCCAGATAATCAGCCAGATAGTTGAAAGTTTCATCCAATTTTCCCGATTCCTCCCCCGCTTTTACCATATTTACATAGAATTCTGAAAAGACTTTTGGATGTTTAGAGAGAGAGTTTGAAATAGAATTGCCGGATTGAAGGTCATCAGCCACTTCTCCAAGCTGTTTTCCTAAAACTTTATTATCCGATTCTTCGGACAAAAGACGAAATATGCGGAGAGCGGACACTTGAGCTTGGAAAAGAGTGGCGAGTTGCCTTGATAAAATAACTACATCTTTATTTGAGACACGGTCAAAGAAAGAGATGTTTATGGAAAGAAAAGAGCTCTTTTCTCCTTCTTCATGTATGGCAGTGATAACCAAACCTCGTCTTTGCAAAGAAGCGATGGCTATGTCCACATTGACAGCGTCAATTGACCCTTTTTTTTCTGCTCCTGTCTGGTCTATAGCTTGATAATTAAAAAGCATTGGAATTTATAATATAAATTATTATATAAGTCGTTCAAGAACCTTAGGGTTAAGAGAATTGAGATAAGCGCTTTCAACAGTAATCTCTCCCGCTCGCACAAGTTCGGCTAAAGAATGATTCATGTCTATCATGCCTTCTCCAGAACTTGTCTCTATGACAGTGTTTATCTCATGGATTCTCTTCTCACGAATAAGATTGGAAACAGCGTTGTTATTTATGAGAAGTTCATAAGAAGGTATAAGCCCTCCGGAAATCCTAGGAATGAGGCGTTGGGAGAAAATACCTGTCAAACTTCCGGCAATTTGGACTCTTATTTGGTCTTGTTGAGCGGGAGAAAAGGAATCAATGATGCGGTTTATGGTCTGAGCGGCATTGTTTGTGTGAAGAGTGGAAAAGACAAGATGTCCAGTCTCTGCCGCAGTAACAGCTGTTGAAATGGTATTTATATCGCGCATTTCTCCTAAAAGACAAACATCTATGTCTTCACGAAACATGGCTACCAGAGCGCTATAGAAATCAGGAGTATCAATGCCCACTTCTCTCTGGTCAATGACTGATTTTTTTGATTCATAGAGATATTCCACAGGGTCTTCTATCGTAAGAATATGTTCTGTGCGCGTCTGATTTATAATTTCAATAAGCGATGCCAGAGTAGTGGTCTTGCCTTGACCTATGGGACCAACACAGAGGAAAAATCCTTGTTGTCTGCGAGTAAAAGATTCTAGGACAGGCGGAAGATTGAGCTCAGCCAAAGTTCGTATGGTCTTTGGAATAAGACGCAAAGCGATAGAGAGATTGGTCTGACGATAAAAAGCATTGCCACGAAAACGAACATCTGTCAAATTATAAGAAAAATCAACTTCTCTGTCTTTTTCAAGGTCAATTTTATTTTTCTCGCTAAGAAATTCATTTAAGAGACCTTTCATATCAGTGGCGGAGAGGACAGGTCTCTTTACCAAAGGAATCAAAGCTCCAGAAACTCTTATAAAAGGAGTTCTGCCTTGAGACAGATGAATATCTGACGCTCCTTCTTGGACGACCATTGATACCAACTCTTCAATCTCTTTTTTATATTCCATATATTTCTTTTATTATACTCTATTATCCTCTAACAATTTTCTTGGAACTGGAGTAAATTTTATTGACTTCAGAAAGGACTTCAGAAGGAATGGTGGTGGCTTTTATGATATATCCATCCACATTGAGCTTCTTTGCTCGCACTATGTCATCTGGAATGCCTTGATTTGTAAGCATTATAACCACGCTATTCTTTGCAAGATTATTTTTGCGCAGAATGGTCAGAAGCTCTATGCCATCTATATCCGGCATAACGACATCAATCAGCAAGATATCTGGTTCAAAACCGTCTTGTATTATTTTCACCGCATCTTCTGACCCTTCGGCGGTACGAACCTCAAAACCATTCTTGGAAAACTTCAGAGCGTACATATCAAGGAGAAATTTGTCATCATCAACAAAAAGAATTTTCATAGACATATTATACTAGAGCTTATTGACTTCCTCAAATGAGACAATCTTCTGAAAGGACTTTATCATAGCGTCTTCTTTCATAGTGAGCATGCCTTTTTGTCTAATGATTCTACTTATATCCGCCTCTGTAGGACTCTTCAAAATGACTGACTCTATTTCTCTATCCATCTTGAACGCTTCAAAAACTGCCAGTCGTCCGCGAGTGCCTCTTGGACATTCTGGAGTTGGAGTTGCCTCATAGACAACATCAGAAAAAGGAATTTCTTTCTTGAAATGTTCCGGCAAATCGGAGAACTGTTTGTCAATCATCATTTTTATACTTCCTTCTACTTGTATTGGCTTGCCCGTTCCTGGAGGATAAAGAAGACTGACTAGGCGTTGAGCCATGCCAAGAATAAGAGTTGGGGCGATGAGGAAAGGGTCTACACCCATATCAATAAGACGGGGTATGATACCTGCGGCATTATTGGTATGCAGAGTGGAAAAAACAAGATGACCTGTAAGAGCCGCTTGCACAGCCAGTTGAGCAGTATCCTTGTCGCGAATCTCGCCAACCATGATAATATCGGGGTCTTGTCGCAGAGATGTGCGCAAACCGGAAGCAAATGAATAGCCAATCTCCGGATGAACCTGCGACTGACTCACTCCTTCCATATTGTATTCAATAGGGTCCTCAAGAGAAAGAACATTGAAACTTTCTTTGTCAATCTCATTTAACATAGAATAAAGAGTGGTAGATTTCCCCGAACCGGTAGGACCAGTTATAAGGATTAAACCGTAAGGTCTCTTTATGGCTTCTCTTATCAAAGCTAGATTTTTATCCGTCAAACCCATTTCATCAAGCTTCTTGACTCCTTTTTCTTGGTCAAGAATACGCATTACCACCTTCTCTCCATAATACGCCGGAAAAGTGGAAACGCGAAAATCTATTTTCCTTCCATCAATGCGCGCCGAAAAACGACCGTCCTGCGGTTTCCTCCTTTCATCAAGCTTCATATTTGAAAGCACTTTGATGCGAGCCACCACAGCGCTATGAACCTGCGGAGGAAGAATAAGACTGGTATTCAATATCCCGTCAACGCGGAAACGCACCCTGACTTTATCCACAAGATGTTCTATGTGAACATCAGAAGCGTTGCCTTCTGTGGCATAACGCACGATAGTAGCCACAATCTTTATAACAGGAGCGTCTTCTATGATAAACGCTTCCGATTTTGGGTCTATTTTTCCTTTCTTTGCGTCAATAGTTTCTTCAGCGTCTACAGAAAGAACAGTCTCAAGTTCAGAGAGGGCTTTTGACACTTCTCCCGATATTCCTTTATACGATTCTATGACTTTATTGTAATCTTCAAGCCCGATAATATATATTTTGTATGGAATATTATTCTTGGCGGAGATAAAGTTCAAGGCGTCGCGCGCTTCTATATTGTCGGGGTCCACTATTCCAACTTCCAATGTTCCATCTTTTAGACCAATAGGCACAAATCTGTAATGAACAGCTGAATCTTCCGGAATATATTCCAACGCCTCAAAAGGCACTGACACATCGCCTAAAACTCTTATGGGAATATTCAAAAATTCCCCGCGGGCCAAGAGAATATCCTCCACTTTTACCCCGCGACCAATAAGAGCTTGGTCAAGCGAGTCGCCGCCTGCAGTTCTTTGTCTTATCTCTTTTATATCATCTTTTGATATGAGATTTTTTGCAAGAAGTATGTCAATTATGCTCATAGAAAGTTCAGTTATCTGGTCCTCGTGGATGTGGAAACAGGAGGGAAAAAACCGCCAAAAGAAGAAGCGAAGGGATTTGGCTTGCCCACCCTTTGTTCAAGGACAGTTACAGTGTGGTCTACGAGAGATTTATAGACAGGAGTATCAAAAATCTTTGTCTCTATATTTAGGGAATTTAGTTGATTCAAAAGGACAAGGACTTGCGCGCCAACTATTTGAGCGGAGCTTTTTGCGGACTCGTCAGAAGTCAAAGATGGCGAGCTATCAGTTGGAGAACCCGAAAAATAGAAGTAAGTTAGTGCTATAAGAGTCAAGATGACGATAACGATTATTATTGGTTTCTTTGATGATTTTTTTTGCATATATTTTTATTGTTTCAACCAATAAGTCTTTATTTCAACTCCAAAATCATAGGTACCATTGTCATTTATAGCGACTGTAAGCTTGGAAATATCCATAATCCTGAGACTTGATTCAAGGTCAGTCAGAAACTCAATAAATGTCTGATAGTTTGTCGTCACGACAAAAGAAAGAGTGACTATGCCATACTTTGCAGAAGGACCGACTTCGACGACCTCTCTATTTGCTGTAGAATTTTTGGAAGGACTGGGCGCAGAAGATGAAATGACACCCGTTTGTTGTTGCAAGTTTGGAGAAGTGGTCTTTATATTTTTAAGGAAAAGACCATGCCTAGCGGCGATATCGTCTTTCACATCAATAATTAGACGCACATTATCCACATTATCCGGGACGATTTTGTTAAGACGGTCTTTGTTTATATCAGATATTTCATTGTAAGCTTTCAAAACATCGTCACGGACTTTTATGAGACGCCCCGCATTGTCAATAGCTTGTTCATATTCGGAATTGACCAGAGCTATCGCTTTTAGTTCATCTATTTTTCCACTGGTAAAGGTAAAGTAAATCCCGATTGCGAGAACTATGAGTATTATGGCTGTGGCGTTTCTATTCATATTATTTATATTTTATCATTCAAAGGTTTTCCCTTTCTAGTTGAGTAGAAGCGTCTTCCGAAGGCAAAATGCCCTCCATCCGCAAATTGTTCTCTAGAATTTTTTCATATAGAATATCGGTTCCGACAATCTCCGCGGAAAAATTGAAGCCGACATTGCCATTTGCGTCTACCTGAAGGTCAGAAAGTACAGGATTCTTTATCACTTTATTTGTTCCATATTTCTGTGAACGACCAAAGACATCTGATTGGAAAGCCACACTGCTGAAATTATTTGCCACTCCCTTCATGTTTATTTTGAACGGCTTTCCTGCTTGATTTAGAATATCCGGAGCGGAAAAATCAAAACTGTTAAAACGCACTCCGTCTATAGTGAGTCCGCCAATCATATTAAAAACTTCAGATACGACTATGTGGTTCTTTAGAAGCTCTTTTGCAAGGTCTATTTTAATATTGGCTTTTTTGAGTTCTTCTATGAGAGCTAGATTGAATCTTTTTTCATTGTCTGCAAGGTCTATCTTGTCTTGTTCTTGATTCTTAAGGAGAATGCTTTTTGCCACAAAGGTAAAACCCGCTCCGACCACAGAAATTATGAAGATGAAGACGGCAAGAATTATAAAAATACTTGCGCCAGACTTGGTGCGTACATTTATCTGAGGAATCAGAGGTTTTTTGGGAATAAAAGATGTTTGGAAATTAGTTTCCATATTTCCCCTAATTATACAAGAACATCAAACAAAAACATATTACTATGTGTGTATATCTCACTTTGTCGTTTTATTACACCTCCGAAAGACGGCGCAAAGCCGTGCCGATAGCAACAGCAAACTCCGGTCCGGCTTGAATAAACTGCTCCGATAAAAAAGCCGGGGTCTCCAATTTGCCAAAAGGATTGGCATAGACAACCTCAGTCTGAAAACTTATCTTGGCAAGGTCAATAAAACCTTTCAAAAGAACTCCTCCTCCAGTAAGCACGACCTTTGTAATATTCTTGCTATATTTTTTCTGATAATTCAAAAGAGTGGCATTGGCTTCATAAAAAACATAATCAAGATTGACCGTGATAATTTCTGTCAGTTCTTTGTATTCAGGACCACCCTTGAGACCATAGACGCGTTTCATATTTTCCGCTTCATTTATGCTTATGCTCAAAGCTTGGGACAAAGCCAAAGTGATATCTTGAGCTCCTTTGTTTATAATATGAGAAGAACGAAGAATACCTCTTTCTACGATATATAATTTCGTAGAACGAGCCCCCATATCAATAATCATCACCGCTTGAATTCCTTGGTCAATCACAGCTCTGATGGAGCTAAACAATTCTATTTCATAAAATGATGGCTTGATGCCCGCCCCGTTAGTTATAGTTTGAAAGTTGTTTATATATTCATTGTGAATAGCTACTATCAGAACATCTTGGGTTTGTTGAGAAGTCACGCTTCTACCCTGTCCCACTGTATTTTTTTGGTCATTTTTTTGATTACCTCTTTGGCTATTTTCATCATCTGATAGAAATGAATCTTCTCGCGGTATGAGAGACCAGTCCAACATGACTTCATTCATAGGCACTGGTATATATTTGCGCGCTTCAATAGCTATCATATCGGCCATGACTTTTTCTTGCACCAAAGGAAGTGTGACAAATGAAATCAAACTAGATGAAAGAGGCAAAGCCACTCCCGCCGATAGAGTCGTGGTTTTTGCTTCTCTCAAAATATCTTTTAGAGCTTCAGCGGACTTTTCTGGAGTAAGATTGGTGGCTCTGCCTATTTCTATTCCAGCATAAGGGCCGAGAGCCAACTCTCCGTATGTTTCAAGAACCACCTTGCCTCTTTTTTTCTTTATTTGAACTATTTTTATAGCTGAAGAGCCAACATCAATACCCAAAACGCTTTGGTCTTTTTTTGAAAAGAAAGATAATAAGCCCGCCAAATTCATACAACTATTATTATAGCATGCTAAAATGCCATTATGCGAGGATTATGAGAAAATTATCTGTAAATTTTATACAAAATTTTATGAATATATCCAAAAAAATCATAGAAAATACAGTTTATGTGTGGCATTTTCTTATTGATTTCATATTTCCTCCTTCAGAAAAAGAGCTCCTGCTTCGCTCTTTATCGTCTGAAAATATATATAATAATCTTCCAAAAGCACTATTACCGCCGTACTCTTTCATTGATTCTCTTTTTGCTTACAAAAATTCTCTTGTTTCTGAACTCATTTGGAGTATAAAGTATAAAAAGGATGAGCATGCTATTAAGCTTGGAGGTTACGCTTTGTATGAGGAATTAAAAGATTTACACCGAGAATCGCAGAAGAAGTTCCACAATGATAGCCAGAAAAAAATAATTTTAATTCCTATTCCAATCTCAAGAAAAAGGCATCGTGAAAGAGGTTTCAATCAGTGCGAATTGCTTATAGATGAAATAATTAGACTAAATGAAGAAGGCAGGGTTGGTGAAAAAGATAAACCTGATAGAAAACTCAATACAAAAAATAATTTAGAGACTGACAATATAAATAAGTTTGAAAAAAGATACGATATATTAAAAAGAATAAAAGATATAGAAAAACAAACTCATAAGAATCGTCAAGAAAGATTGGTAAGTTCTACGAATATTTTTCAAGCCAAGAAATGCGAAGAATTATTAGACAAAAACATCGTGATTATTGATGATGTTGTAACCACTGGAAGCACGCTCAAATCAGCGAGAGATACACTGATGAAATCAAGATATAAAAATGTGAGAGCAATTACGCTGGCGCATTGAGATAATATAGTAACTATTGTGTATGATGATGTCCGTCGTGTGATTCATGATGTCTTGGAGTATTATCTTTACTCCATTTTTTCATGATAAAGATGAGATAAATGAGCTCAAGAATACCAAAAGTATTGATAACAAGAAGAGCAACAAACCAACCTCTTTCATTTCTCTTAGATGCATGCCATAGAGTATAACCCTTGAGAGCTATCACCGCTATTACGAAAGCAAAAATAAAAGTGAGACCCAAAGCTCCTATTCCCATAAACCAAGATGGACCAAAAGGAAATCCGTTACCCCAAGAAGAATTTGCATAAAATGTAGACATCATAATAGGAACAAGTGTAGCATAATAATGTTTATCCCCCAACTATTTTCCTTTAATGACGCGAATGAGAAAAGCGATTATCGCCACAACAAGAAGAATATGGATAAACCAACCTACCACATGGAAACCGATAAATCCTACTACCCAAAGAATAACTAGAACCGCGCCTATTGTTACAAGCATTTTTTATTTAATTATTTTTAATTATTGATATGACTGCTGTATGATTATAGCATTGTTTTGATAGGGTACAGACCATAAAAGGAAATAGTCCTTGTGTCCACTTTATGGGGTACAGATCAAAGGCGGAGCCGGAGGGATTCGGTCACGCAGAAATTTGCTTCGCAAATTTTGCGCGACCCCGGCTCGCTTGGTGCGGTTCGCTTCGCTCACATCGCACCTACGCTCCGCCTTTCGAATCCCACTCATCTTCCTTGTTGACAATTCTCGCAAGCAATAGCTTGCTCAAATTGTCAAGGCGGAGCCGGAGGGATTCGAACCCTCGAGGGTGATTAAACCCTGCCTCGTTAGCAGTGAGGTACTTTAGACCACTCAGCCACAGCTCCAATTTTATTTTATCTTCACCCCATATTACTCACATCCCTTTACATCCCTTATCCTAATTTTCTTATTCTTGCATAAAAAAGACTTTTAATCAAAATACTGTATAATACAATGTGATGTGAACATTGGGCACTTTTTACATTAAAATCATTACACTTTTAGAAAAAATATGAAAAAATTTATAATTGGAATAATAGGAATAATTATAGTGGCATTTATTATTTTCTACGCCTTCAAGAGTCCAGAGAAGATATTAGCTCCATCGGAAAACACTGATATTTCTCAAATACAAACAACTCAGAATCCTATTAACCCAACAGATTCTTCTTCTGGTACCTTACAATCATCTTCCACGCCAATGTCTGCAATAGAAAATGTCGTAACCTATAGCGAAAATGGCTTTACGCCAAAAGACATTACGGTCAAGGTTGGAGAAACCGTAAAATTCATAAACAAATCCGGACAAGCCATGTGGGTCGGCTCAGATGAACATCCTACCCATATGCAATACAGTGGAACAATATTGAAAGAGCATTGTCCTGATACTGCCGGCATATCGTTTGACCAATGCAAAAAAGGAGACGAGTATTCTTTCACATTCAAAAAAGCCGGCAAATGGAATTATCACAACCATAGTAAAGCCAATATAACAGGAGTCGTCATAGTACAATAAAATTAAAAAGCGGAACATGGAAACAGCTAAAGGAAACAATCATATTGCGCATCTTATTTTACGCATAGGAATAGCATTCTCTTTTCTATACTCCGCCATATCTGGATTTATAAATCCGGATAATTGGATAGGATATTTCCCATCATTTATTCAAGGTATTTTGCCAGTTGAAACAATGTTTTCTCTTTGGGGAATGGTTGAAATAATCTTGGCAATTTGGATTCTCTCTGGTTGGAAAATACTTATACCTTCTATACTGGGTGCTTTTTCTTTGTTTGGATTAATTGCATTCAATTTAAATCAAATGGATATCCTCTTTAGAGATATTATGATTATGTTGACACTCATAGCTCTAGCTGTATGGGATAGACAAGACGAGAGACAGAACGAAAAAGACAAGTATAATTAGCGCATGCGCCTTAATACATCTCTGAAACTATATACTTCTGTATTCACATATTTTCGTCTAAATCCACTACAAAAATCAGCTCTAAAAAAGCTCAGCATTGGAACTATGAGAGACCTCCTTTACCATTTCCCTTTTCGTTATGGAGATACTTCAGAAACTCGCAATATTTCCTCTTTGCAAAAAAGCGATATTGCTGTTATTTTTGGAAAAATATCTAAATTAAAGACAAGTAAGGGATTTCACTCTAGAATTCCAATGGCTGACGCATGGGTAGAAGATGAAAGTGGGAAGATTCACTGTGTCTGGTTCAATCAACCATATCTTGCAAAAATGACTCCAGAAAATGCATTGGTACGCATTGAAGGCAAAATATCACAGAGAAAAAAGAAAAAAGAAAATGATGGAGAAGGTGAACTTTATTTTTCAAATCCCAAGATAGAAATAGTAAATAAACTTCCGCAAGGAGTGGGTGATTCCCTCTTTGGTAACGATGGAAAAACGCATACACTTTATCCCGTTTATCCCGAATCAAGAGGCATTACTTCAAATTGGATATATCATAAGGTCGTAGAGATATTTAAATCCGGAATACTAGATGAATATATAGACCCAATTCCAAAAGAGATACTTGAAAAATATAATTTACCTGGTATAAAAACTGCTTTAATCTGGATTCATACTCCGATGAAAAATGAGGATGCTATGTCAGCCAGAAAGCGTTTTGCCTTTGAGGAAGTCTTTTTTATTCAATTAGAAAAACAACACGCTAGAAAAGAATATGAAAAAAATCCTTCATTTATTATTTCTACAGATGAAAAAAGTGTAAACGAATTCGTCAAACGCTTCCCATTCCAAGCCACAAACGCTCAGCTCTCCACCATAAAGATTATTAGTGAAGATTTTAAAAAGAACCACGCAATGTCTCGACTTCTTGAAGGAGATGTTGGGTCGGGAAAGACAGCTGTGGCGGCGACAACCGCTTATGCTGTAGTCACAACAAAGCCAAAAGGACAAAATTATGGAAATTTACAAACAGCATACATGTGCCCAACCGAAATATTGGCTATACAACATTTTGAATCATTCATCAAATATTTTGCATATCTTGGCATTCAAGTAGGACTCATTACAGGAAACGGATGCAGAAAATTCCCTTCAAAATTGAATCCAAAAAGCTGGGCGGACATTTCAAAGACACAACTTCTGAAATGGGTGGAAAATGGGGAAATCCCTATTCTAATCGGCACACACGCTCTTATTCAGAAAGCAGTAAAATTCAAGCATTTGGCATATGTTATCATAGATGAACAACATCGTTTTGGGACAAAACAAAGAGCAACTCTTGTGCAAAAAGAACTGGTGGAACTGGCGGGGAAAGTAATCCGAGACGGCTCCTCGCCACGAGTCCCCCATTTTCTCTCCATGACTGCCACTCCTATTCCTCGCACTTTAGCCCTGACCATATATGGCGACTTGGATATCACCCTTTTGGACCAAATGCCATTCGGTAGAAAACCTATTATCACCGAAATAGTTAAACCGAACGAAAGAGAAATAGTCTATGAAAAAATAAGAGAGGAGCTGAAAGCCGGCAGACAAGCTTATGTTATATGTCCTAGAATAAATGAACCCAACCCGGACAAAGAACTGGCGCTCAATGTAAAATCAGTAAAAGAAGAAGCAAAACGACTCAAAAAATCTATCTTTCCAGAATATGAAATAGGAATACTTCATAGCAAAATGAAACCATCAGAAAAAGAGAAAGTTATGATGGAATTCAAAAATGGAAAAAACAAAATACTTTGCGCCACATCGGTAATAGAAGTCGGAGTAGATGTTCCAAATGCTACCATAATCATTTTGGAAGGAGCCGAACGATTTGGCTTGGCACAACTCCACCAACTTCGTGGAAGAGTCATTCGCTCAAATCATCAAGCGTATTGTTATATTTTTGCCGAAACAAAATCAAAGAAAACAATAGACCGCCTGACAGCTCTCAAGACAGCTAAAAGTGGTTTTGAGCTTGCTGAATATGACCTAAAATTCCGAGGGGCTGGAGAACTCTCTGGAATAAAACAATGGGGCATATCAGATATTGCCATGGAAGCTTTGAAAAATATAAAAATGGTAGAAGTGGCTCGCGCTGAAGCAGAGACACTGGTTGAACAGGATATTAATTTAGAAAATCATCCTCAAGTAAAAGCTCACTTGAAAGAAAGAGAAAATGCAGCAAGACATTTTGAGTAAAAAGTAAAAAATTGAATCACATGTGGTGCGCCTGCTAGGACTCGAACCTAGGACCCTCGAGGTATAAGCTCGATGCTCTAACCAACTGAGCTACAGGCGCATTTCGCCAACATCATCTCCATCATTCATTACATTAGCAATAAATTTGATTCCCATCA
>Ga0209542_10005303_pt1 | contig 25830 bp, 32 predicted proteins | sample RifCSPhighO2_01_FD_184028 | JGI IMG/M metagenome (GOLD analysis project Ga0209542, IMG submission 184028) | Soil microbial communities from Rifle, Colorado - Rifle CSP2_plank highO2_0.1 (SPAdes) (version 2) | ecosystem: Environmental > Terrestrial > Deep subsurface > Rock core/Sediment ...
ATTTTGTTTTACCTCCTTTCAGTTATTCATCAGAAAAATTAGTTTGTCCGAAGGCAACTAATTTTTCATATGATATTAAAGCCAAAGGCTTTAATCTATTTTTCTAGAATTCTCATGTCATCTTTGCATGATTTAAATGTGAAAGTTACTGGTTATTATTCATCTAATTAAATAAGTCCTTTTTTTGCTTAATAACATAATTCTTAATCTCTTCATTTACTTCATTAAATAAACTATTCCAATCTCCAGGATTTTTCTGCCTGAACAATCTTATACTCTTATACCAAGGCGTATCCTTTCTGTCAAGCAGCCAACGCCAGTCAGCTTTATGAGATAATAAAACAAAAGTTTGTTTTCCCATTGCTCCGGATAAATGAGCTACTGAAGTATCCACAGAAATTATTAAATCCATATTTTCAATAACAGCAGCAGTATCTGCAAAATTATTTATATCCTCACTTAAATCAATAACTTCGGTATCATCTAACTGTCCAGCTGCCTCCCCTTTTTGAAGAGAGAATAAAATCATTCCCGAAATTTTCTTCAAATATTTAAAATCCTCAAATCTAGCTGACCTATTTTTATCATTCTCCTGAGAAGGATTCCCTGACCAAACTATGCCTATTTTAATCCTTCCATTGCTGATCTTATTAATTTTCTCTTTAAACTTACTAACAAATGTATAATCTGTTTTAAGATAAGGAGTATTATCAAGAATATTAGTCAGATTAGTATTAAATATTCTCGGCAAATCCATAAGATGAACATAAACATCAAATTCAATCTTAGGAACAACATCTATATTTTTTTCAATAATTTTATCTATTTCAAAAGAATCTTTGAATAATTTCTCAATTTCTTTTTTGCATTCTAAAATAATTTCTCCGCCTTTTTCCTTGATCAAAGGTAAATACCTGATAAATTGAATATTGTCTCCAAAACCCTGTTCTGAAATAACTAAAATTTTCTTTCCGTTCAATAAAGAACCGTACCATTTTGGCTTGTTAAAGATTCTTTTATCAGAAGGCTGTTTTTTCTTAAATCTATATTCATATTCCTTCCACCCTTCATCATATTTCCCTAGAAGTAATAATATTAAACTCCGGTTCCAATGAGCGTCAGGAAAATTCCTATCTAAATCTATTGATTTCTCATAATGCTGAAGAGCCCCAGGAATATTTCCGTTTGCTTCAGCAAAAATACCAAGATTATAATAAGCAAGATAAGCTCCTGGATATCTGGCATCTAATTCTAATGCTCTTTTAAAATTCTCTTCAGCTTTATTGTCATTTCCCAAGAGATTATAAGCTGTAGCTAGATTTCCATAGTACACTGCATGGTTTGGATTTAATTTAACTGCTTTTTGAATATTTTTTATAGCTTCATCATACTTCTCGTATTGGCATTCAACAGCTCCAAGCAAATTAAATGCATCAGCAAGAATATTAGAATTTTGTGGATTTTTTTCAATTATCTTCCTGTAAATGCTTTCTGCTTCTGTTAAATTGCCGTTAAGATGATGCTTAACAGCTAGGTTTAATGCCTCTGTTACATTTAACTCTTTTTCATCTTCCATAAGATTAAATTAAATAAATAGGTTATATAATTTGCTGTACTATATTTAAAATTTGAAAATTAACTGAAAATATGAAATGCTCCTGCCGGGATTCGAACCCGGGTCTGAGCCGTTCTCTACTGCCTCTAGAAAATAGGGGCAATTTTAATCAAATGCCTGTTTTTAGTAAACAGAGGTTATCATCTCAACGATGTTACCTCGGCAATTCGAGAGGGCCCAATCCTTGACCTCTAGACTACAGGAGCACTACTAGCCCTACTCGGATTTGAACCGAGGTCTACGGGTCCAGAACCCGCAATGCTTGACCAGCTACACCATAGGGCTATAAAATTTATTAACTCTAGTTATATGTCTACTATTGGAAAAGCCTATCTCTTTTAAATATTTCCTAATCTCTTCCTGGCGTGATAAATAAATATTTCTGTTAAGTATAACTTTAGATGGATGAAATCCCAATTTTATAAAAGCATTTCTTACATCATCCATAAGAGTAATATTATAACTAGTAAAATTTATTCTAATAAGATTAGGATCTTTATTAGACATTCTAAATATAGATCCATCTGTGTCTATTAAACCCCTAAGACAGGCTTTTAAATAAAGATCATTACAGAAAACCCATTCTGGAATAGTTGATTGATTCTTTATTTTATTTCCAGATTTTATCCCCATAGAATTAAATAAATTAACAAGCTCTTTGCTACTTATATCTAAAAATCTAGCATTATTCTTTTGTTTTTGTGTTACCTCACGAGTTTTAAGATTAAAAATGTCTTTACATAAATTTTTAATATACACATTATGATATTCTTCATCTTTATTTAAATCTCCTGCAATTCTTATGCCATATACTCCTAACTTTTTTCCTTTTTTATGTGAAAAAATATGCCCATCCCCTAAAACAATGCCTACAAATTCAGCTAATCTTTCATCAAAATTAATTTTAGGTAAAAAAATAGTAGATCCCTTAGAATTAAGACCTCCTTTTGATTTACCCCAGTTGTCATCTAATTTTTTTATAATGTATCTATCAAAATTTAATTCAGATAATTCGCATAATTTTTTATATATTTTATCACTTAAAAGTCTTTTCTCATTTCTAAGTTCTATTTCTAAATAATGTGCATTTATATTTAATATTTCAGCAAGTTCACTCCAAGATTTAACTGATTTTGCCTTAATAATAAGTTCTTCTTGTTTACCATCTTTTAATTTTATTCTCATTAACACTATATGGAATTTATCCTTTTTATATATTACTATTTGACCACTAAACTACTATATATTTGACTAAAATATTGTCACAGAAGAATTTTTAAATCTAATTGCTCTCTAAATCCTGTAAAAAAGAGGCTTAATAATGGCAATAAATTGGTTAATAGTAATAGTTGCAGTAATAGTAATATTTACCTTAGTTAAAACAAAATATCTCAAGCATAAACTGAGCTGGATAATTATAATAGTAGTTGCTCTTCTTCTGTATTTTGGATATGTTTTTGCAGTTTCTGAAAAAGATATTGACTATAAAAGCATTGATGGAATGCAAACAGCTGTAAAACTTTATGTTGCATGGCTTGGACACGCATTTGACAATTCAAAGGTAATAACTGCCAATGTAGTGAAGATGGACTGGAAAGGAAATCAGACAATAGATGATATAGAGAATCCTGCGGAGAAAACCCAGGTAAAACAAGTTAAAAAAACAAAATGAAGATAGTTCTGATTATAATTGTATTTCTTTTAATGAATGCTTTTTTAATAATAGCTAATAATAATTTTCATTTAAATAATTCTGATAATTTAGATCAGTTTATATCAACTTATTTATCCTGGTTTGGAAGAATAAGCGAAAATTTAACAGAGATTACAGGAGATTCAATAAAACTTGATTGGATGCCATAAATTAAGAATAAATAGGTTTTTAATAAGATAATTCTAGATTTAAAGGAAGGGTTGATAAGAATAAAATATTGGTTTCCTTTATGCCTCGGTAGCTTAATGGTTGAGCACCACATTGGTAGATAATTTTATACAAAAATGTGGAGGTTGTGAGTTCAATCCTCACCCGAGGCTTAAAATATATTAAATAAATAGATAATCTTCTTAACTTAGATTAATATTAAATTGGGTTAATTTTTCTCCAATGAAAAATTTAGTGCTGTAATGATTCAAGATTTTGAAAATACTGCAATATTTTTACCTGATTTTTTATACTTGACTATTGATCTTTGATTATATCTCCTGATTGTTTTAACTTTATGTCTTTCATATAGCTTTATAAATCCAATATAATTAAACAAAATATGCCCAAATTAAAAAAACAAGCAGATATAGAGGAAGATTGCGGGGAATGCTGTGTAAATGAGCTAGATGAAATAAAAACGAAATACCTTGAATTGCAGAAAAAATACCCGCTTCCCGGATTTGAACAATTAAATGAAGAATTTGATATTGGAAAATTTGATTTTAATCAGGATACTATTTTAAGAGATGTAAGAAAATCAATGGTTAATAAATTCTTTGCAATTCTAAGCTTTACAGAACTTCTGTTAAATCCAAGCACAGGCTCAATGTTCTATATGTTCTTAGTTAAAGGAGTAAATTCAAAAGAAAAAGAAATACTGGATAGATTATTTGACAAGCTTGGAGATATAGAGATTGATTCTTTTGAATTGGACATTAATTACAGCGAAAAAGCAGAGGCTAAATTTATCAGTGAGAAATATAAAGTGTGGCAGGAAATAAAAAAAGAATTAGTGCAGGTTCTTGATTCGCTGAAAAAGAATTGGGGTTCAAGAGCAACAAAAAAAGAAAAGACCTATCTTGGTTAAACAGATAAAGTTTAATTTATCCTCTTTCCATTCTCATAAACGTAAATTTTTCTTTTTGCAAGCTCCTTGAAAAATATTTCTGATGGAATTATTGCTTCTGGAGCATAAACTCCCGGTTTTGTTGTTAAACTATTTTTTAGCATCTGAGACATTATTGAAATTGGCATTCCTGTTCCAACATCACTTCCAATACCTTGCCAATTTTTCAATGAGTGGATTAAGCAGTCAAAATTCTTTTCCTGTTTTTTCCCATTTTTTATGCCTTTCATTCTGACCCATATATCTTCTGTTTCTTCGTAGCCTTTAACAGGCTTTATTAATCTTAGAATTTTATGGGTGGCTTCAAGCGGAGAAACTTTAACTCCATCAAAATTTAGGGTTTTATCTTGAGAATTAAATCCCAAATCTAAAAAAGTTTTTATTACATTAAATGAATGTTCTGGAAAACCTGCCATGTAATTCACGTTTTTCAGGCCTTTTGATTTATAATATTTTGCAAAACTATAGACTTCTGAATGAACAATGCAATAAACTGTTTGTTTCCCAATTTCAGGAAAAGTATATGTTCCCACACACCTAAACTTGTCAGATTTCTTGAATTTTCCATTGCTTAATATTATAGGAGATTCTGTAAACTCCTGAAAAATACTTTGAATTGAGTATGGAACAACAAATTTCTTTACATTTGAATTCCATGCAAAACCTAAATTAATTTCATCTATTTTGTCAAAGTGCTTTATTCCGTGGCTGACAAGCACATTTGCAATACCGGGAGTTGCGCCACATCCGGTTATTGCGATTATTCCTGATTTTTTGAATTTGCGGTTTAATTGAAATTGTTTTATTGTCATTGTCTGCAAACCTCCGAGATCAGTGTAATGTTTTTTTATTTTCAAGCAAGCTTTCATTATATCTAAATTAAAAGAAAGTTCTGCACAATTTACAACAACTTCTGCCTTTGAGAAATTTATTGCCTTTATAATTTCATTTTTATTCCTTAAATCAACTTTTAGAAATCCGGCTTTTTTATCTTCAAGCAAATTTTCAACTCTTGACTTGTCTCTTCCAGCTAAAAGGACAGAATATCCCGATTCTAGTAAATCTCTAGCACATATTCTTCCTTCTTTGCCTGTTCCTCCAAAAACAATAAAGTCGTATTCCATCTCTTTTTAATTAATTATAGAAAGAAGGAGAGTTTTTAATTTTATTGTTTTATTTTCGATATACTTATAAATTGTAGATTATTGATTAATTTATAGTTAATTATAAGAGGTCAAATGGATACAGAACATTTAATTGAAGAATTAAGTGAAGAGGAGAAAATGAGGCAGGGGAATATCAGCCTTATATTGGATACTTATAACGATATTTTTTCTGATTTTGATCCAAGAAGCTATTCTGAGAGGGCATTGTCTGACGATTTTCTGCTTGAATGTAAAAGAGCTGCAAGAGATAAAGATCTTGAAATTGGCTTTGAATTAAGGCTTTTGATGCCAAAAAGCAAAAGGAATTTGAATGATGAGGTAAAGATAAAACAAAGGCTAAGACTTCACTTTCACAAACATTTCAAAGAAAAGCATGATGAAATTAAAAGTATAAAAAGAGAAGGTATTGCATGGTCTGTTGTTGGACTGGTTTTTATATTTCTTGCCACTATTATTTATGCATATGAAGGGTTTTTATTTAATTTGTTATTTGTCATTCTTGAGCCTGCTGGCTGGTTTACTTTGTGGTCTGGATTAGATAAAATATTTATAACCTCCAAAGAAAAGAAGCCGGAACTTGATTTTTACAGGAAAATGGCTAATGTCAAGATTGTTTTTATTAGCTATTAATCTAAACCTTTATTTTATATACGTAATAATCGTCATAAGGAATAATAAGTTTCTTTGTTTTTTCTATTGAAAGATTTTCCATTATCTTTCTAAATAATCTTATAGAATTGCCATGTGCAGATATAGCAACATTAACCTTCTGTTTTTTTATCATTTTAATTAGATCTTTAATAAATGGCTTAACCCGCTTTTCAACATCTGAAAAACTCTCTCCTTGTAAAGGTTTAGCATAGAAATTCCTATGTATTTTATTATATTCTTCTTTTCCATTTGTTTTAATGAATGTTTCGTGTGAGAGACCATTTAGCTTTCCGTAATTTCTTTCAATTACCCGGTTATCTGTTATTATCTTTTTGCATTCTAGATGGTATTTTAATACTTTTTTTAAAGTGTCTTTGCTGCGGGAAAGCTTTGTCTGAAAAGCTAGATTAATTTGTTTATTCTTAAGTTTTTTTCCTATTTTTCTTGCCTGTTTAATTCCAAGTGGAGTTAGTTTTATGTCTTTCCATCCCGTAAATATTCCATCTCTATTATAATATGTCTGCCCATGACGGAATATGTAAATATAATGAACCTCTTTTGCCTTTTTCATTTTACTAATTAATAATCATAGATTAGAAAGGTTTATAAAATATTCATAATAGCTAACTCTATGATAATTAACAGAATAAAGCTAATAATTGAATCTTTGGCTATTCCTATTTGTTAATATTTTTCTATTTTATTTGATCTAATTTTATCTAGACTTAAAACTAAAATGAACAACACTAATGCTGCTGATAATGAGAAAATTGCAAGAGAAAATATCCTCAAAACTGGAGAAGAGCTAGAAGGAGCTTCAGTTAAGGGTTATGATTTTAATAAAGGAGTTAATTATAAGGAAATAATTCATAGTTTTGCTTCAACAGGATATCAGGCAACACATTTTTCAGAGGCGATTAGGATTATCAACAAAATGCAAGATGAAAAAGCAAAACATGGGGATAAAGCAAAAATATTTCTTGGATATACATCAAACATGGTTAGTTCTGGACTAAGAGATATCCTTAGGTATTTGGTGGAGCATAAGAAAATTGATGTTATTGTTACTTCAGCTGGCGGGGTTGAAGAAGATATTATAAAATGCCTTGGAGATTTTATTTTAGGAGATTTTAAAGCTAAAGGCAGCGAGCTTAGGGATAAGGCAATTAACAGAATCGGAAATATTTTTGTGCCAAATTCGAGATATATTGCATTTGAAAATTGGGTAATGCCAATTCTTGAAGAGATTTATCAAGAGCAAAAAGCCAATGGCAAGATTATTACTCCAAGCCAGATTGTCTGGAAGCTGGGAGAAAGAATAAATGACAAGAGAAGCATCTGCTATTGGGCTTGGAAAAATAAAATACCTATTTACTGTCCTGCTTTGCTTGATGGAAGTTTTGGAGATATGGTTTACTTTTTTAAATATAAGAAAGGGCGAGAGGATTTTATAATTGATATTGCTGAAGATGGAAAAAATTTAAATGACAGCACAATAGGATTAGAAAAAAGCGGAGTTATTATTCTTGGAAGCGGGGTTGTCAAACATAGCATTTTAAATGCTCATTTATACAGAAACGGAGCAGATTATGCTGTTTATATTAATACTGCACAGGAATTTGATGGAAGTGATGCCGGAGCTGCTCCTGATGAAGCTGTTTCATGGGGCAAGATTAGAACAGATGCTGAAAGCATTAAAGTTTATGGAGATGCAACAATCCTTTTCCCGTTGATTGTTGCTGAAACTTTTGCTAGAGATTAATTGTTAATTGATAAAGTATCGGTAACTTATTCATTTAAATAATGTAGAGATATTATATGTTTAGTAATTAAAAGGAAGTTTCATAAAAGAAACCTTAGTATTTAAAAGGAAAGTTTGATAAAGAAAACCTTTGGTTGTCTTTATTTTTGAAAATACTGCAATAACTTTGCCTGATTTATTAGATTGGATTATTAATCTTTATTATTTAAAATGGTTTTAGTTTTTCTTCTTTCTTAGCATATATTTTATAGCTTCAATTAAAAATGGGATTAAAGAGATTATAATAATTATTAAAATTGCTAAACTGAAGTTTTCTTTTATTATTGGGATATTCCCAAAGAAATATCCTCCAAGAACAAATATCAAAACCCATGATATTCCTCCAATTATATTATAAAATAGGAATTTGGGATATTGCATTTTGCCCATTCCTGCAACAAAAGGCGCAAAGGTTCTTATAATTGGGATAAATCTTGCTAAGATTATTGTTTTTGCTCCGTGTTTTTCATAAAATATTTCTGTTTTTTCTAAATGTTCTTTTTTAATAAACTGATTGTTATACTTAGTAAAAACTTTTCTTCCGAGCTTGTTTCCAAACCAATAATTCATACTATCTCCCAAAATTGCGGCAATAGACAAGATTATCAGCAGCAGGTATATATTTAATGAGCCAATTGCAGCAAAAGCTCCTGCTGCAAAAAGGAGAGAATCCCCTGGAAGAAATGGCATTATTACTAATCCTGTTTCAATTGTTATAATTAAAAATAAAAGAGAGTAGGTTAAAAGGCCATATGCCACAATTATTTCCCCAAGATACTTGTCTATGTGTAGCATAAAACTGATGAATTCGCTTATCATTTATTAATTAGGTATTTTGACTTTAAAATACTTTCATTGCATATTTTTTGCTTAATTAAGTTTAAAAACTTTATTTAATATCTTAGATTATGGCTGGAAAAAATATTATTGAAGTAAGTGATGATAATTTTAAAAAAGAAGTGATTGAAAAATCCAAGAAAACTCCGGTTCTAGTTGATTTTTGGGCAGAGTGGTGTTACCCATGCAGGTTTTTAAGCCCTACACTAGATAAACTGGCAGAGGAGTATAAAGGCAAGTTTATTCTTGCTAAGCTCAATGTAGATGAAAATCGAGAAAGATCCCAAGAATATGAGATAATGAGTATACCAAATGTTAAGCTTTTCAAAAATGGCAATGTTGCTGATGAGTTTATAGGAGCGATACCTGAATCAAGAATAAAAGGTTTTCTTAAGAAAAACAAAATAAACGAATAATCATTGCTTCTTTAACTTTCTTTGAAGATAATATGTTGGCAGTATTGCCATCACAAAATAAATTAATAAGGTAATTATCGCTAATAATATCCATTGAGCCATTGTAAAATTAGCATATAATGGGTTATGAATTCTATCAACAATTATAAATTCATTAAATAAACCAAATAGTGCAAATAAAGAAGAATAAACTAAGTAATTCAGCTTTGTAAAATACTGAATAAAAAATAAAATAAAGAAAACTCCAAGGAATATGGGAACAATAACTCCTAAACACATCAGATAACCAATTTCACACGTAAAAAATTCTTCAATTAAGGTTACTGGGAGGGCAATGATAAAATAATTTATTATTTTTGGCAATGAATTATTGGCAAGATTATTTGTAAGCTTTTGCTTGAAAAAGAAAAATATTCCTCCGAATATAAATATCCATCCAATAATTACAATCCATAAGTTTGGCATTTTCCTCTTTTTATTATTTATTTCTTTTCAACATACATTAAATCTGCAGTATACTTTCCAGTACCTGAATTAAAAATCTGCAAGAAATACAGTCTGCTCCCATCAGTAGGCAGTGTGGGTTCTCCAACTGCAAAATTGCTTTCAATAATAATTTCTGGCTGGGACCACGTGCCTGTTGAAATACCTCCTGATAAAAGGGTTGATCTGTATATTCTCAATTTTCCATCAGTTCTTCCTGATGAGAAATAAAGAGTATTACTTTCAGACAAAATAGGAGAATCTCTATTACTATTAAGAGTTTTATCAAACAAGAAAGGATGCATATCATCTTCATTGCTATTTATTGGCTCGGGCATTAATACAGGAGCTTGCCACTCTCCGTTTATTTTTTCAGAATAATAAATATTTTTTTTACCGAAAGAATCGGGGCGTGTAGACCAGAATAACATTTTATCATCTGAAGGATTTACATAAACATCATCTTCTCTGTATTTTGAATTGACAACAATTACTTCTTTATGTTCACTCCACCCTCCATTTATCTTTTCAGAATAATAAATATTAGTTGTATCTGGCTGTGCTCCTTCTTTATGGAAATAAGCTTTATTGTCATTTACAAAAACAATTCCGTGAACAGGTTCATCTAAAGTTAGTGGATGTGGCTTAGGAGTTGACCAAGAGTTATCTCCCAGCTTTGTTGAATAAAAAGTATCTCCTCTTTGGGACTTAGCAGAAACATAACCACAAGAAACTCCGTTTTTGCAGCTTCCTTGAGGATCTCTATTAGGGCCAACGAAAACAACTTTAGGCAATTCCAATAAGTCTAAATTTATATAGATAAAATATAAAGTATTTCCGTCTTGAGAAATATACTCGCTATCTTCCCACCCTTCACTGCTTATTGGAATGTATTTTGGCTCTTTAAAATCGCTTGAAACTTTAGCAATGCTATTTGCTCTTACTTCTTCCCAATTTACTCCACTCGGTGTTGGAGTAGTATTGCCATTATTTCCATTACCATTATTTGGGAGAGGATTATTATCGTTGCCTTCATTATCCAGGCTTCCAAGAATTACAACCCCAACTACTAAGATAACAGCAATAATAAAAATCCACTTAATTAAACCCATTAAGAATATATAGTTCTTGGTTTTATAAATCTTCTTTTTATTATTTTTTTATCGGCAGGTTTATAAATCAATTTTTTCACCTTATTTTATGAAAAGATCATCAAGAAGGTGGAAAAAGAAAAACCAGATGAGATGGAAGTGGCAGAGAAAGAAGTTAAGGAAGTCGAAGCATCTCAGAAAAGTAAGAAGACAGAGATCTAAGTAAATCTTATTTGAAAATTATACAATACTCAATTTTTCTATGTGAAAAATTTAACATAATTTAAATTAAAGTGATAATGCAAGATATTTATTAATTAAAGTAGTGTTCACAAAGAGATTGGCATTAAAAGGAAGCTTCATAAAAAACCTTGGTACTTAAAAGGAAAGTTTGATAAAAGAAAACCTTTGGTTGTCTTTATAGAAGATGTCATAAGAAGAACCTTGGCACTTAAAAGGGGAGTTCATAAAGAGAACCTTGGTTCTTTTTATATTTTATAATACTACACTATAGTAATCTTTTTATATAGCCCGAAATTAAAAGTTTTATAATTAAATATTAAATAAAATAAAAGGGGTTAAAAGGATTTTATGGATAGCGAGATTTGGACAGAAAAATACAGGCCATCTACTTTTGATGAAATTGTAGGCCAGGATGACATTATTAAGAGGGTCAAGTCTTTGACAAACGCTATGAATATTCCCCATTTATTATTTGCAGGCCCGGCAGGCGTTGGCAAATCAACTCTTGCCCTTGTGGTTGTAAAAGAGCTTTTTGGAGCTGGCTGGAAAGATAATTACCTTGAATTAAATGCCAGTGATGAGAGAGGTATTGAAGTTATAAGACAGAAAGTCAAGGATTTTGCAAGGACAAAGTCAATTTCTAAGATACCATTTAAAGTTATTTTCTTAGATGAAGCTGATGCTCTTACAAATGAGGCTCAGAATGCTTTAAGAAGGACAATGGAGAATTATACCAACAACTGCAGATTTATTCTTTCATGCAATTACAGCAGCAAGATAATTGACCCTATTCAATCAAGATGCGCTGTTTTTAGATTCAGGCTGCTGGAGAAGAAAGATATTGATAAAATAGTCAGAAAAATTGCACATTCAGAGAATATTCAGATTGATGGAAAGTCTATTGATATTGTTTTTGAGATAAGCGAGGGAGATTGCAGAAGAGTTATCAATTTACTGCAAACAACCGCTTCTATAAGCAATAATATAACAAGTGATTTAATTGGAGTTATGGCTCCAAGCGCAAGGCCTGGAGATATAAGAATTATTTTAGATTATGCTCTTTCAGGAGATTTCTTAAATTCCAGAGAAAAATTGCTGGAGATAATGTTGAGAGAAAGCATTTCAGGATCAGATATTGTTAAAGCATTTCAAAAAGAGATTTGGAATTTGCCAGTTGAACCGGAGTTAAAAGTTAAATTGACAGAAAGAACAGGGGAAATTGAATTCAGGCTTGTTGAAGGCGCTGATGAATTTATTCAGCTTGAAGCTTTATTGGCAAGTTTTGTAATGGCTGGAAGAGGGAAATAAAATGGGCATTCAGGTTGAGTTTAATCCTGATTTGGCATTAAGAAAATATAACACTCCCGGAAGATTGGAAGAAGAGTGTCTTCCTGAAACTTTATTTGTTGGATCTGTTCATAACTTTCTTAAAGAAGGACAAAGAAACTATTGGTTTAAAGGAGAACTTCCATTGCTTATGACTGAAGGCAATCAAAGATTATCAAGACCATTAGCAAGCATTGTTATTTTAGAAGCTACTCATTTTTTAAAAAATGATCAGGTTTATACTAAAGGTAAATATATTATAAATGAAGTGTTTGATGTAAGTGATTCAGAAATTCATTTTGAAGGATATAAAAAATTATAAAATGGAAAATAATTTTGAAAACTGGAGCGAGAAATACAGGGCAAGTTGCTTTGCAGATATAAAAGGGCAGGAAGTCGCTATTCAAGATCTTAAACATTTTATTCAAACATTCCCTAAGGGCAAAAAAGCTATTTTACTTCATGGACCTGCAGGAATAGGGAAAACAAGCTTGGCCCATGTATCTAAAAAAGAGCTTGATTTAGAAATTTATGAGTTAAATGCAAGTGATTTCAGAAGTAAAGAAGAACTGCAGAATAAATTAAAGCCTGCAACAGAACAAAAAAGCCTTTTTAAAAAAAGCAAAATAATTCTTGTTGATGAAGTTGATGGCTTGTCTGCAACAAAAGATTATGGAGGAGTTCCAGAGCTGATTTCTTTAATAGAAGAAACTCAATTTCCAATTATAATAACTGCAAATAATATCTGGGATGCAAAATTTGGAGAATTAAGAAAAAAATGCAAGCTTGTAGCTTTAAAAGAACCGGATTATAAAGCTATTTCTTTGGTATTGCAGGATATTGCCAAGAAAGAGAAATTGCAGGTGGATAATCAGGCAATTATTGCGGTTGCAGTTCGTTCAAAAGGCGATGTTAGAGCAGCTATAAACGATCTGCAGATAGTTGCATCTGATAAGGAATATTCAGGACATATTTCTCTTGATGAAAGAAACAGGGAAACTGATATTTTTAATGCATTGAAATTTGTTTTTAAGGGCATGTTTTCAAATGAGACTTTAAGGGTTTATGATTCTGTGAGCAGTATTCCTCTTGAAAAAATATTTTTATGGATAGATGAGAATATTCCTTATGAATATTCTGGAGAGGAATTGTACAAGGCTTACGAGGCTTTGAGTATTGCAGATGTTTTTCGGGGAAGAATTAGAAGACAGAGATACTGGCGGTTTTTAGTTTATCAGAATATTTTTTTAAGCGCAGGTATTTCTCTTTCGAAAAAAAAACCACATACAGGATATACCTATTATCAAAAACCCTCAAGAGTACTGAAAATCTGGATGAGCAATAATAAAAACAAGCATAAAAAATCTATTATTATAAAATACGCCGCGCATATTCATTGCTCCAAACAAAAAGCTGCTAAAGAATTTAATATTGTTAAAAGAGTTCTTAGACAACCTGCAATACAAAAAGAATTAAGGTTAAGTGAGCAGGAAATTGAGTATATTAATAAGATATAAAAATAATTTATATCTCCCACCAAACCAATCCCCACCACCCACCCTAGAAAGTTAATTTGAAAATGTAAGAAATAGATTAATAATTTAATTATATTAAAATTAGATTAAGTAAAGTCAGCAACTTTCACAGATAAATTAGGCAAAGTATATTGTATGATTTAAAAATAATTTTTAAATATTTTAAAAATTGTTATTTGCTTAATTCAGCGTCAATAATTTGTTTGAAAGATTCAAATGGTTGAGCCCCGCTTATTTCCTGGCCGTTTATGAAGAAAGCAGGAGTGCCTTGAACTCCATAGCTTGTTCCGTCTGCTAAATCTTTTGCTATTTCTTCTGCCATGGCGCCAGAGTCTAAGCATGTGTTAAATTTACTTGTATCAAGCCCAATTTGTTGGGCGTATTTTTTCAAGCTATCAGTATCCAATGCATTTTGGTTTTCAAATAATTTATCATGCATTTTCCAGTAAAAATTATCTCCCTGTTCTCCGGCACATTCAGCAGCTTCAGCAGCTTCTTCTGCTTGAGGGTGTATTGAGCTTAATGGGAAATCCCTATATATTAATTTCACTTTTCCAGTATTAATATATTCTGTTTTTAATTGAGGTAAAGTATTTGTATAAAATCTTTCGCAGAATGGGCATTGATAATCTGAGAATTCTATTATTGTTACAGGAGCGTTTGCATTTCCGAGTGCTGGATCGTCATCAGCACTTACTTCAACTATAGTATTTGGATTATTTGAACCATCATCTGAAGGAAGATTGTTTAAACTTCCTGAGTCTTTAATTGGAATTAATGGTCTTCCAGGAGAAATAAAATTTCCGTCTTTTGTGAAATATATCGGAACTGTCTCGCCTTCTGAATTTATTGTTGCAACATAAATTCCACTTTGTTCCTTTATATCTTCAATTACAACTCCTCCGTCTTGGACTAATTCCTGGTTAACAAAATTGTCAACTAACGGCTTTATTTGATTTTGATTTATAACATTGCCTGTAAATCCTCCGCCATTATTCGCAAATAAGGTGATTAACAGAATTATGCTTAAAATTCCCAAAATATAAGTTGTTATCGCCCAATTATGTTTTGGAATACCTTTTAATGGGTTTTTCATTCCACCGAGGTTTATTTTGATAACTTCATCATTATCTGTATTTCCAAGGTTTGGCTTGTCAGAAACTTTTACCATTTTAATGTTCATAGCTAGTTTAATAGGTTTAAAAAGATTATGGAAGTGAAAATTAGATTTTAGCAAAAGCTGTTTAGAAACAATTAAATATCTCTTTTTGTTTTTATTGCCATGCCATATGATATTATTATAGGAAGAGATGATGCGGATAAAAAGAGGTTTGGAAAAAAAGGCCTGATTTATTTTGGAAAAGGATATGTAACAATGGGCCAGTATACTTCTCTTTCCAATCCTATTTATCTTGATGTTTCGCGAAGCCATGTAATTTTGGTTGCGGGCAAGAGGGGCAGTGGGAAAAGTTATAGCCTTGGAGTTATTGCTGAGGAACTTTCTCAATTGCCGGATGAGGAGAAAAAAAATATTGCCCCGATAATTTTTGATACCATGGGAATATTCTGGACAATGAAGTATGAGAATGAAAAAGAAAAAATGCTTTTAAGTGAATGGAATTTAAAGCCAAAAAAACTTCCAGTTAGGGTTTTTGTTCCTTATGGCAAGTATGATGAATATATTAAGAAAGGCATTCCTGCTGATGATGGCTTTTCTATAAAAGCTTCTGAACTTGATGCAGAAGACTGGAGCTTAATGTTTAATTTAGATATTATAAATCCTATAAGCATTTTAATTGAAAGAATTATTGAAAAACTTAAGAAAAAATCAGATTATGACATTACAGATATTCTTTCTCAAATAAAAGAGGATACAGTTTCTTCTGCTAATGACAAGAATGCCGCTGGCGGATTGTTTGAGGCAGCAGGCACATGGGGAGTTTTTACTAAAAAAGGCGAGATGGAGACAAAATTAGCTGATTTGTTAAGTCCGGGCGCAACAACTATTGTTGATTTAAGTGTTTACAATTCAATTGGAGCGTTCAATGTTAGGGCATTAGTTATTGGTTTGGTCTGCAGAAAATTGTTTAATGACAGGACTTTTTCAAGAAAACAAGAAGAGGTTGAAGCAGTAAGGCACGGAATTGATTACTTATCTTATCAGGGAAAAAGAGAAACGCCTTTGGTTTGGATTTTTGTTGATGAAGCTCATGAGTTTTTGCCGAGGGATGGAAAGACAAGCGCAACAGATGCTTTAGTTCAGATTTTAAGAGAGGGAAGGCAACCTGGAATTTCTTTAGTTCTTGCAACACAGCAGCCCGGGCAGATACATAAAGATGTTATGACTCAATCTGATGTTGTTATCTCGCACAGGCTAACTGCACAGCCAGATCTTCTGGCTTTGAATGAAATTATGCAGTCTTATCTTTATCAGAGCATTAAAAAATATATTGATGATCTTCCCAATTTAAAAGGAAGCGCAATTATCTTAGATGATAATTCTGAAAGAATTTATCCAATGAGAGTTAGGCCGAAGTTTACATGGCATGGAGGAGAATCTCCAACTTCTGTAAAGGCTGAAAAGAGAATTTAGAAGTTTTGAAAATATTGCAATATTTTTGCCTAATTTAAATGTGTAAGTTACTGAATTTTAATTGATAAAATATTAGTATACTTATCCCAGCTTAAAAATAAGTTTAAATTTTTTACATAGAAAAATTTAGTATTGCAGTATTTTCAAATTCAGAGAAATATTTTTTATCTTTTCAAATAAGTAACTTGCTCTTTTTCTTTATTTATTCCAACATAATCTTCATGTTCATCTTTTTGGTCTATGGCAGGTTGTGGCAGATATGCCCAGTCATAAAATTTTTTATCCATAGGTTGAGTTATACATCCATTTAGAGAGCTTAAAGAAATAGATGCTAGGACTAAGGCTGTTAATTGTTTTTTCATTTTATTTTTATTATATTGTGATTTTTGGCCCTTTTGATCGCTGATTTATTTCATCTAATTTTTTTTCTAATTCGTTTTTTTCTGGAATGTTTTTTGGAGCATCTTTAGAATCTTGATTTGGAATTATTTGAATAGAAAATGGCAGTTCAATATGGGTTGTATCTTCATAATCGAAGTTTCCATCGGGCTGATAGCTTGTGATTGATTCTGGCAGTTCGTCTTCTGAAGATAATTTTTTTGTTCCGCAGTCGTGTTTTTGTGATTTTTCTGTGATTGCTATCAATTTTCCATCTTGCATTTTCTGCCAGTTTGTGATCTGATAAACTATTATCGGGTTTTGCATTATTTTTCCTTCAGAAGTATACTTGTAAAGAACTTCAATCATCCTTACTAAGTTTTCTTTTTTATCATTTCCGGTTGAAGTCAGCAAAGCATCATAAAAATCAAGTTTTCCATCACCATTATAATCCCTATGCCTTAGAGAGATATCTCGCAGGGTTTCATTTTTTGGAATAAAATCCTTCATTCTTGACATTGTTTCACTTGAGTTAGCATTATAAGCAATAATATCCCTAATTTTATTATCTTTGGCGCGATATTCTTTTGTTGTTGCGCATCCATTTATTCCAGTTAATCCTGTTATGCCGATTAATAAAGCAGACAAACCTCTTCCAAGGTTTTTTGAAAATCTTGATTTCATTATTGCATTTGTTTTTTCTATTTTATAAAGATTTATGTCTGCGAGATTATATATAATCTTCTATAAATAACAATTTAAATGAAGTTGAGATTTATTTATAATTAAAATGAGGGTTTCAAGAAGAAGTTTTTTATTAAATTCAAGCATGGTTGCTGGAAGTTTATTATTTAACAAACAAGCTTATGCTTCTGGAGCATGGGATGTTTTAAATAAATGGGATCAAAAAGAATTTGATAAGTATTCCCAATGGGTGGGAAATTTATATAAAAAAAGAAAATGGAGCAGATTAGGAAAACTTTTAAGTGAGGATGAAGCGAATTTGCTTAATAATCCTGTTTTTTGGAAAACGGAAATTCACAGATTCAAAAGATGAATTAGGAATAATGACTGCTGCAACACATTGCGGAAGTTTTCCAGAACTTTTGTTCTTGTATTATTCTTACAGGCGAGGCTCTAATGTCTGGAGGAGTTTTGAAAACATTGAAAGCTTACGAATTAGAAAGAGGACTAAGGTATTATCCAATCAGGCAGACAACTCCAACTTCATTAAATCCTGAAGATAATCCTAAAACTCCTCCATTTAAGCTAATTCATGAAATTCTGGAATAATGTCTTGGGCAAAAGGAATAATCAATTTGTATTCCAAAGAATTAATATAAGCTGGAATAATTGATTCTGCAGTTATAGGCAGGTCATGAGTAAGGACAATATCTCCTTCTTTAGCACCTATACAATCTTTTAATATTCTTCCTTCGCTTTTATGGCTTTTTGAATAATGCTTCCAATCTTCTGAATCAATATCCCAAAACTGAGTTTCATATTCGTTTTCTTCAAGAAATTCTGCAACACTTGCTTTTTTAGCTCCGTAAGGAAATCTGAAAAATTTCTTGAATCTTATAACACTTAGATGTGAATAAGCTTTTTCTATTAATTCTTCTGTTTTTAAAATTTCGTCTTTTGCTTTTTCAAAGCTTATTCCTGAGAATGCGGGATGAGAATAAGAGTGATTTCCCAAGATATGGCCCCTTTCCAGAGCTTTACAAGCCATATCAAATCCGCTTTGATTTTTAATTTGATTTCCAATAAGATAAAAGATTACTTTATTATTTCCTAAATTTTCAAGAATTTTAGGCATGTTTTTTCTTGGTCCATCATCAATTGTAAGGTATATATTTTTTCTAGGGTCTAATGGCTCTAATTCTATATCCTGCTTATTTGAATTTTCTTCACCTGATGCTTTTGATTTATTGGATATTAAAATAGATGAAAGAAAAACTGCACTTCTTTTCAAAAATTCCCTCCTTTCCATGAAAAATGATTAATTTGAGAGTTTAAGAAGATTGTTTTGCTGGAAAGTATATTATTTAGTTGATTATAATGCCGGAAAAAATAATTTTTTTAAAAAATCAGGAGCCATTATAATAATTGCTGCAATTGATATAACTATTACGAATATTAAAATAAACATAATCCAAGGACCGATCCTTTTATTATTTTCTTTGTCATTTATTATTCTGTTTATTTCATACTGAATATATAAGAAATTAAAGATTAATGCGAAAAATCCAGATATTTTGACTTTCTCCCCTTTATTTGCAAGAGCCTGGTTAAGGATTTTACTTGTTTTAAATGCCATTAATAACATCATTATAATTAAAATTACTAAGATGATTATAATCAAAGACAGGTTTATTGTGAATTCAATTGGAACATCATTAAAACTTATTGCTGGAACTCCAGTTGATATTTGCGGGGAGAATGTTATCAGTACAATATAAAGGGTTATAAGCGCCAGGTATAATGTTAAAGCTACTATTGGCATTGCTTTATTAAACTTAGCAGAAGTTCTTAGATTATTTAATTCATTAGTTCTTCTTATATACCAAATCTTATCATATATAAGAAGAGTTATAATAGATAAAATTGCCAGTAAAAAGACACTTTTTTTCCCGGGTATTCTTTCCTGATTTTCATCCATATTTATCACTCTTTTTTACAGATTGTATACTGTAAAATATATTTCGCATTATATAAATCTTACCAAAAAGCAGGATTCATATAATTAGTTTTGAAATATTTCGAATTTGATAATTTTAGTTACCCAAGCCGGTAAATTTTATAAAGATGGTTCTGAAATATTGCAATAACTCTGCCTAATTTTTAAGCTGAATTAAGTTAATTATGTAATTTAATAAGCTGTTTTATTTTTTAACAACTACAAATTCCTAAATCTCTGAAGCTCTTTAATAAATGTCCCAGCTTTTTCATTGCCCAGAATTTCTTTATGCTCATCAAATCCCGCATTTATTATATTATTCAAATTTTGGAATTTAGAGACTAAATCTGCTATTTCTTTTTCTTCAAGGCTTGTTTTAGACAGCATTCTCCACCCTTTTATTGCACTAAGGTTATTATCCTCTTTTTGAGCTAAAGCGATAATAATATTTTCTACATCCAAAAGCTCTTCGTATGATAATCCTTCCAGAATATTTCTTGATTTTTTTAAATTGAGCTTTGTGTACTCTCTTATAACTAGGTCTGTTTCCCTTTCAACGTCTTTCATTAGTTCTTTTATTCTTAGTTTTAAGGTTACTGCCTCATTTCCCAGTTCAATCAGTGTTTTTTCCTGAGAGTCAAGTATTTTTTCTATGGCTTTTCCTTTTTGTATTACTTTGCATGCCTGCCTCAAATTTAAGTCATTGTCAATTTCAATTTGATTAAGTTTTGCCAGATTTAAATCAAATAAGTCTCTTTGCTTTTCAAGTATCTGAAGAGTTTCAGTGGCCCTTCGCAATATTTCTGCTGTGCTTCTTACATGGTATTTTATATCTTTATAATATAAATTTATCTCGTTTTTTCTTTCAGAAACAGCGATTGCCAATGTTCCCGTCATTTTTGCGGTTCTTTCAGCGGCTTTGTGGCGAGTACCTGTTTCTTTTGTGGGTATTCTGCTGTCAGGAGCAAGTGTTACGTTGGCATATGTTATTCTTTTCATATCATTTGAGAGAACTATTGCTCCGTCCATTTTTGCCAGTTCTATAAGCCTTTGAGGAGTAAATCTGCAGTTAACCTTAAATCCCCCATCCAGAACCTGATGTACTATTTCATTTTCAACTATTATTAATCCTCCTTTTTTAGCTTCAACAATTCCGTTAAGCGCTGACCTTAAATTTGTTCCAGGCGCAACAAGCCTTAATATGCTAAGAAACTCCTCTTTGGTAGCCTGCTGATTATTTTTTATTTCAATTATAGTTGTCTGCATCTCTTTTTTCTGATCCATTCCCACCCCTTTTTTTATCATTTTAACAAGATTCGCTTTTATTTAAGTTTTTCCCATCCTTTTTTATTGAAAAATTAATTATTATCTTTCTTTTGCTTTTAAATTTAGTGAAGTCTCTTTAAAGTGGAGAATAATAGCATCTTTATGTTAACAAATAAGATTTAAGTAACTTTCACATTAAAATTAGGCAAGGATATTGTATGATTTCTTAATATTTTGAAAATACTGCAATTTCTTTCCATGACTTTTAAGCTGGAGTATTGATTTTTATGGATTAAATAGCCTTAACTTTTTTATATGAATGGTTTCTGGTTCTTTTTTGGAAAAGAATAAATAGTTACCAGATTTTATATTTGACATGGAGAAAATAAATGTTTTAAAGGAATTTATCAAGGATAAAAATGTGGCTTCTGTCACTAAAACATCAAAGTATATTGTTGAGAAAATATGCAATAAAATTGATTTTAGTGAAAAACAAATAATTGTTGAATACGGCCCTGGAACAGGAGCATTTACCAAATACTTGTTAGAGAAGATGAATCAGGATTCTAAGCTAATTATTATTGAGACAAATAAAGAATTTGTTGAGAATTTAAATAAGATAAATGATTCAAGGTTAATTGTTATTTATGGCAGCGCTGAAAATATACAATCAATATTAAAAGCCAATAATATTGCCAAAGTTGACTATATTATCTCGGGAATACCCTTTTCTTTTCTTAAAAAACCTGCAGTAATTAATATAATTAAACAGAGTAAGGATATTTTAGATGACGACGGAGGATTTTTTATTTATCAAGTCTCTGCTAAAATTGAAAAACATCTTAAAGAGTTTTTCCCGCATGTCTCCAAGGATTTTGTTTTAAATAATATTCCTCCCCTGCATGTTTATGAGGCGAGAAAAACGCCCTGACCGAGAATCGAACTCGGGACTCGACCGCTCTGCTAAATGTTTTAATTTTAGTGACAGGGTCGTGTTATAGCCACTTAACTACCAAGGCATATATAAGGCTATTATGTATAGTTTTTAAATCTTACCTGTAAAGATTTAAAAATAATAAATTGTTAAGATATGCATGGCTAAGAAAGGGATTAAAAGCGATAAAGGAGAAAATAAAAAAGAGGAACAGAAGAAGGGGTTTATTTGGAATGTTCCGAATGCACTAACTCTTTCAAGGCTTGTATTTACATTTATTCTTATTTATCTTATTCTTTTTGGCTATCCTGAGAATTTTATGCTTGTTGGAGTTCTCTTCGTAATTGCTGCTGTTACAGACTGGTTTGATGGATTTTTTGCCAGAAAATTAAATCAAAAATCAGAGTTAGGAGCTAGGCTTGATCAGGTTATTGACAGAGTGTTTATGATCCCGATAATTATTGTTTTACTCTATAAATTCTATTCAATTGATCAGAATCTTGCTTTTCTTTTAGCAGCATGCTTATCAAGGGAAATTGTAGGAACTCCTGGATTAGTAATAAGGATGATAAGAAATACTGATGCGTATAGGGTTAAGTATATTGGTAAGGTGGTTACATTTGTCCAGTCAATTGCAATTATATTAATTATCTTCAGATTTGACAATGTAATTTATTTCTGGATCACTGTACTTGCCGCTATTGCAACAGGTTTGCTTGGTATTATTGCAGGATTTGATTATCTGAGAGATTCTTTGAAATAATGTATAGGATATTCAAATAGTCAGATGATTATTAATAGACTCAGTAACTTACTCATTAAAATGAAGTAAGGATATAGTGTGATACCGAATTATTTTTGAAAATACTACAATATCTTTACATGGTTTATTAGCCTTATAATTAAAGCTATATATTAATAGTTTAATTTAGTTGGAAGTTGTGTTAATTTAAAAGGTGATGAGTAAATTTATCTTCGGAATTTGTTAATATTCCTATAATGCCCATAAAATCGTTTTTATCGTTGCTAAAGTAGACTTTTATCACCCGTAGACTTTACAGAAGCTAGTTGGAAAGAATTTTTAAATGATAAAATTCTAAGTTACTTATGAAATTGGAACTTGCTTTATTGGTTGTATTAATTCTTGCTTTGGGTGTTGCAGGATTTTTATTATATACTCTAGTTTATCCTCATGAAACAAGGTCTTTTAATGTTTCTGATGATTTACAGGCTAATCCTGGGGATAATATAGAAGATAATCTGAATAAGGTTGATGGGGAGGCTTCTTATCCTGGAGGAATGCTGTTTTATGATAATATAAGATTTCCTTCTAGAAATATCTCTTATTATATCTCTTCTGACTGCAGTGATGCGAGAAAAGATGATGCAAGAAGGGCCTTTGCTGTAATTGCCGATAAAACTATAATAGATTTTTATGAAGAGAGCAATAATGGCCGGATAGATGTCAGTTGCAGTGAGAAAAGAGTTACACAGGATCAATTTGCAGAGCATTTTATTGCTGGCGAGGGCGGACCATCTATAATTATTAATGCAAGTAATCATCGTGTTATCTTAAATGGAACTATTTTGCTTTATAGGGGAAATGAATGTAGCACTCCTATTGTTGCAATTCACGAAATTTTCCATGTTCTTGGATTCAAGCATTCTACTAATAGCAAGTCAATAATGTATAATTTTTCTGAATGCAACCAGGAGATAGGACAGGAAATTATTGATAAAATTTATGAATTGTACGGAGAATCCTCGCTTCCTGATTTATATTTTGAAGATATTAATGCAACCGAGACTGGCAGATATGTAAATTTTGAAGTTCAAATATTAAACGGGGGATTAGCAATTTCAAATAATGTTTCATTTTCAATTTATGCAAATTCAGATAAAGTTAGCAATTATGAAATCGGAGGATTAGATATCGGAGCAGGAAAAATAATAAGAGTCGAGAATTTAGCAGTCCCTTATAGCACAACAAATCTCACATTTATAATTGATGAAGACGACTCTATCTTTGAGCTTAATAAAAAAAACAATAAGAAAAATCTGATTCTATCCTGAATTTAAAAAAACAAATTAAATTTTAGTCCAAATTACCATAGCTATCTTTTGAAGATTCTTCCCATTCATCTTCTTCTTCATTGTCCCAATCTTTATCAGGGTTGTCGTCATCATCTTCGATTGGATCTTTGTCTTCGTTCTCTTCCTTCATGTATTTGTTTTTCATTCTGTTTTATGGATTATTAAAAGGTTTAAAAATCTTTCTGCTTCAAATTTAATCCTTATTAGTGATAACTTTTCATTTAAAAATGCTGATTTACTGATTCTGACTTTTATGTTAAGAAACTTTAAATATGCTTTAAAATTAAGATTTACAGGAGAATAAGATGAGCCTGTAGCTCAGCCTGGTTAGAGCACCGCTCTTATATGAGTGTGTTTCACAATGAAACATTCCTTTCGTAGAAAAGAAAATCTAAGAGAGGCGGGGGTCCGCGGTTCAAATCCGCGCAGGCTCACTCGGATTTGAACTCTTATAAGATAAATTTAAATAATGAATTTATTTTATTTATATATGGCAAAGAAAATTAAAAAAGAGGGGGAAATTATAGAAGGAGATAAAGAGAATAGCAAGTTATTTGCATTTCTTTCAGTGTTGCTTCTTATAATTGGATTTATTCTTGCGATTGTTGTCAAAAGAGATAATAAGTATGTTATGTTTTACGCAAAACAGTCTTTGGGCTTGTTTATTGTATGGGTTGTTGTCGCAGTTATTGGTAGTGTTTTGAAGATTATTCCGGCAATTGGAGATGTTATTTACGGGTTTGCAATGATCTTATTTATTATTTTATGGGTTTTTGGATTAGTTTATTCATTATCTGGAGAAATGAAAGAAGTTCCGATTCTTGGAAGTTATGTAAGGAGTTTTAGATTTTAAGATGGCAAACAGAAAAATTGAGAGAAAAGAAGCATGGTTTAGAATTTTAGTTTTAATAATCTCAGGTATAATTCTCAATTTATGGAAGGTTTTGATTTGCATATTCTCGATAATAAACTGGCTAATTGTTGTTTTTTCAGGAAAAAGAAATAGAGATTTAGCCATGCTATCAGAATACTGGAATACAGAAACATACAAGTTTATCAGATATCTGGCATTTGTATCAAATGTAAGGCCTTTCCCATTTACATCTGCTGAAAGGCTCAGTAAGTTTGAGTATTAAAACTTAAGAGAAATTTTTGATTTTTAGTTACCTTTAAAAACTATTCTTTGATTTATTTTGTAAGCTTTGTTATCAGAGCTTATGCCCCTATGGTGTAGAGGCCAAGCATCAAGCCCTTTCGTTATAAAGAGAACCAAAATCCTAATGGATTTGAAAATCATGAATGATTTAAAGGTTCTCCTTATCAACCTCTCCTTTTGAGAGTGCATGAAACTTTCCCTTGTAGATGGAAAGAAAGAAGAAAGGCTTAGACCCGGGTTCGAATCCCGGTGGGGGCATTAACCCATTTTGGCATAATTCGAGGGATTAATTTTTAGATACCTTTTAAGGTAGCAGTTATATAAAAGGAAAATAACCCTTGAGAAAACATGAAAATAGACCCTTATAAGAATAAAGAAAGATGGCTAAAATGGAAAGAAAAAGTTAAGTCCAGAATAGAAGGATTAAGCAAAACTAATTCTGATCTAATTCTTCAGTATCTTAATGATATGGAAAAGGGAATAAATATTGCTTCAGGCAATGTTAAGGGTTCCAGAAGTTATGGGAGATTAAACTCATTAAAAGATAGATTAATTTTTTTTGCTAAGAAATTTGAAGAAACTTACAATATAAAAGATATAACTCAAAGTGACATCCTCTGAAGCTTGAAAGCTTCAGCTTCCAATTCAAATTTTTAATTTAGTCTTCCATTATCCAAACGGTTCCATGATGCGCATCCTGATTTCTTACATATTCATTTACATGTTCAATCTGC
>Ga0209542_10005304_pt1 | contig 25830 bp, 31 predicted proteins | sample RifCSPhighO2_01_FD_184028 | JGI IMG/M metagenome (GOLD analysis project Ga0209542, IMG submission 184028) | Soil microbial communities from Rifle, Colorado - Rifle CSP2_plank highO2_0.1 (SPAdes) (version 2) | ecosystem: Environmental > Terrestrial > Deep subsurface > Rock core/Sediment ...
TCAGAAAATTTGCTTGCTGGGGGGGATAGTTTGGGGCTACCACTTTTCCTTGACCCTATCGTTATGTACTGGAACAGAGATATGTTCACGCGAGCGGGCATTGCCACAGCGCCCTCGACATGGCTCGAAGTGCAACTCTTGCCCGAGAAACTCACTAAGTTAGACGATAAAGGCAATATCACAGAAGCCACAGTTGCTATGGGGGGAGTGGGTAATGTCGCTCATTTCAAAGATATTCTCGCGACCCAGATTATGCAGACGGGCGATAACATAGTAAGTCTAAAAGAAGGCTTGTCTACCGTATCTCTGGGAGAAGTAGCTGGGGCGGATTCGGCCTTGCGCTATTATGCTGAATTTTCTAATCCCAGCCTGTCTAAATATTCCTGGAACTCGGCCAAGAAAAACTCATTGGACGAATTTGTGTCGGGTAAATTGGCGATATATTTCGGCTCGGCAAGTGAGCTTGGGGACATAGAGACGCGCAACCCGCACCTAAACTTTGACACAGCCAATATCCCCCAAATATCAAACGGCGAACATAGAGCAACATATGCTGATGTATATTCACTTGCCATACTCAAAAATTCGCCTGTTACGCAGACAGCCTTCGCGGTTGCATATCGCTTGGCATTAGGTCAGACAGCGGGAATCATATCAGAAACCTTACGCTTGCCCCCAGCCCGTCGCGATTTACTCAAGGTATCTGCCCCCAATCCCTACCTTGCTCTCTTCTATAGTGCCGCTGTAATCAGCAAAACATGGTACGATCCCAGTTCCATAGTCACAAGGAACATCTTTGCGGACATGATAGATTCTGTCATAATAGGTAAAGCAAGTCCAAGTACTGCAATAAGCTCCGCCAGTGCCCGCCTGCAGGATTTGCTAAACATATAAATTAATGATGTATAAATTTCTAGAGCTTTTTACGAGAATAGCATACGCAGACCCTCCGGCTGGAGGAGGGGGTAGTGGTGGTTTAGTGCCTTGTGGTAGTGGGACATCAGTGTGTACGCTCAAAGATTTGGGTACCTTGTTAGTGAAAATTTTCGATTTTCTAATTATCCTAGCAGTGCCACTGGCTATCTTGGGTATTGCCGTAGGAGGTGTGATGATTATCATGAGTTCGGCCAACGAGGGCTTGAGGACTAAGGGAAAGGAGGCAATCAGTGGATCTGTAATTGGCTTAGTGCTTGCGGTGGCCGCTTGGGTTATTATTAATACGATACTGGTAGGTCTTGGAGTAGACACAGAGGTATTTAGAAATCCCCTAAAAACAGGAATATTTTAAACGAATATTATGCAAAAAATACTAGAGTTTTTCACAAAAATAGTTTATGCAGACCCTCCAGCGGGAGGAGGAAGTAAGGTTTTCGACAATCCTCTTGGCAGTACGTCTAGTTTCAGCGCTTTGATAGAGAAAGTCCTTGAAGTGCTCATTCAGATAGGCATACCCGTACTCGTTGTCTTCATTGTTTATGCCGGATTTCTCTTCGTGACAGCACAAGGCAATGAAAAGAAAATAGAAGATGCCAAGAGTGCTTTATTCTGGGCAGTAATTGGCGGAGCGGTGCTTGTGGGAGCTAAAGTTATTGCTACTGTTGTCAAGCAGACTGTTGGTGTTATAGGACCATAAGCTATGTATACAGCGACTACATTTTCAGGACTAGTAAGTAACATAATAACTCAGATGCAACCTATCGGGGCAGTGCTGGTGGGTCTAGCTCTGGTTTACTTTATCTGGGGAGTGGCTCAAGTGGTTCTTAACGCAGGGGACGAGACGAAATTAGAAGAGGGCAAGAAGACTATGCTTTGGGGAGTTATCGCTCTTTTCGTTATGGTGAGCCTCTGGGGGCTGGCCACGGCTCTATCAGGCAGTTTCGGTCTTCAGGATACAAAAGTGGACAAAGTAGATTACGTAGCGCCATAGTTTGTGTATAATAGGTGGCAGTTACAAATTATTAGCTTTTAGTAATAGTTATATAAAAATAAAATGACTAAGTCTAAAATTACAGCGATACTTGGTACAGCTATTGCCTTCTCTCCTGCCATTGCTCTGGCCCAGGGAGGCAACTTGCTTGGCTTGCTTACTTTAGTTGAGCAGATCGTCTCGCGCTTGATTCCGGTATTAGTAGCCCTAGCCTTGATTTACTTTATTGTCGGACTTATTCGTTTCGTTATCGCCGCTGATGCGGAGAAGCGCGAGGACGGTAAGAAGATGATGCTCTGGGGTATAATTTCTCTCTTTGTAATCGTCTCTATTTGGGGTATCATCACGTACATCGCCGGTATTCTAAATATCGGTCAACAGACGACAATTCCAATTCCTAAGGTTCAATAAGTCTCATTAAGAAGTAAATAAGAAAGATTCGTGAACGAGTTCCTTGCTGCAGTGCCTGCGGCTGTTGGTAAAATACGTACGGAGATAGTCAATCCGATAATCAAATTATTGATTGCCGTCGCTGTTGTCTATTTCCTGTTCGGCGTTGTCAAGTACTTCATCGGTTCGCGTGATCGAGCTGATTCGCAAGGAGCAGAGGAAGGCAAACAGCATATGCTCTGGGGTATCATTGGCGTAGCGATTACTATTTCAGCATTCGGCATAGTGAATCTGATCGCGAATTTCGTAAGTACGATAAGTTAGAACCCCCTCGACGTTGCTCGGGGTAAAGAAAACAGCCTTGGCGCCGTTCCCCTCCCGCTTTCGGCGAGAAAAGTACGATGCAAAGGCTGCAGTGCAGCCCCTCGAATGAACTCGGGGCAAGTAACAATTGGTCCAAAAACCAGGGGAGCGTGAACACGGTTGTGAGATCGCGATCACGGCGTCACTTCGATGAAGAAGCGATAGCCGTTTGACTTACCCCCTTTGATCTCCCCGACCTGGGGGTCCCATGCGATGGGGAAGATATTCGTGCGTCCGTCCTCGTACTTGAGGTGAGCCACGAACTCTTCACGCACCCAAGTGAAGCTGAAGCTCTCTTTCTGCTTTGGTGAATAGTAAGTGACAGAGATAACGCTGTCACTTACCTTGACCATCGTCGGTGCGTAGTCAGCCCCGTCCGTGTCCCGGAAGCGATCGGGCATGAGTCCGTTCGGCAACCAGTTCGGGTGGAGTCGCTTCACACTCGGCGGTGGCGCCGGAACGTAGCCGTTCGGAATTGTCGTCGCCGCGGCTACTGCCCACGTAGAGACATCGGTTGCCTCCTTGAGTTCTACCGTCTGCCCCACCACATCCTGAGCCATTCTCTTTTGACGTTTGGCCGTGGCGATGGTGGCTCCCTCCCGTACTTCCTCGGCGTAATCTCGAACGTCCTTGCCCGCTTCGTGAATCGAGTCGGCACTGGGAACCCAGTTGGTGCCGATCGCCCTGCCCACTTCCGCCACCTGTTTCTTGCTGGTAGCGAAGAGGGCGCAGGTGAGAGCGATTGCAAGCAGGAGCTTGGTGGTGAATTTCGTCCACCGTGCTCCACCGAACCAGCTTGCCTGTAATCCTGCCGCCGCCGCGAAGCTGGCGAGCATGATTACAAGTGCATGTTCGTGTCCTTGCCAATCACCCAAGCGAAGGGCGATGGCGTAGAGAAGCCCGATGACCCAGGGTACGAAGACCGTACCCGTGAAGCCTTCGGCGTACGTGCGCGAACCCGGGTCGGCCGAGGCGATTGCCACGATGAGGCCGATAACGGGGAAGACGTAGACTACCATAAGAGGCATCACTAACCACACAAACAGAAGGCCATTGGAGACCTCTGTCCAGTGGTGCATCCCAGCGATGTAGGTGAATACGAACCACACTGCAGTTACGAGAACCGCAGTGCGAGCGTAAAACCGGACGATGTTGCTGAACGTACGCCACAGACGGAGAAACATCTCACCCCCTCAGTTTGAGGTAGAATGCAGTCACGATGGCCGTGACGACCAGGAGAATGAGTGTGAGCCACCCTCCCAAGATGATGTAGCAGAATCCGCCACTGGCTAGCACTCCAAGCGCCCAGTTGAGGATGTTGAGAGGTAGCGAGTTGCGCACTTGATACTCCTGAAATTCGAGCTCCTCGACTGCGGGCTTGAGACCCTCTTCGAGTTTTTCGAGTTTCGTTTTCTCCTTGGACGGAATGGTCAGGTCGACTGCCACGTCGAGAGTAGCGGAGTCAGTCGCGTAGCCCAATTCGGCTTCAACTTCGATCACGGTGAGCACCGCCTCGGCGAACCGAGGAGTGCTGATTTCGCTCTCCTTAAATCTTTCATCAGCCATTTTTTCTCCTTAGAGATAGCCACGATCGGCGGCGAGTTTGGCTTCCTTCTTTTTTCTCTTGTCACCCCTTCCTTCCCTTGTGGGCTTGATGAGGCCCATTGCCGAAGCGAGGAGGAGTCTCTTGAGACCCTCCTTGCGCTTTTTGATTTTCTCCTTTTCTTCGTCCGAGGCGTTCGCCGGAGCGGACATGGTCAGGATGGTGTACGTGTTTCCCGCACGTCGCGGGTTAGTCAGGATCACGCCCACGATTCGCTTCCAAAGGCGATCCTCAAACGCCCTTGCTGCTTCGTCTGCAGTCTTGCTCGACGAGGGCTTCGTTCCCTCTGCGGGTGCGTCCTTCTTCCCCATCGCACGGTCCTTGAGATTCAAGGCCGCGTCGAGGGAGTCAATTCCCTCGAAGATGCTCTTCAGCGAATTCAGCAAACCCATTCGTCTTCCTCTCTTTCTAGTTTTGGACCAAATTGTCGAGGTCCTTATCTGCGCGCGATTATATCACATATCTTTTTAAAATGCAAGTATGTTGATAAGGTGCTTTCCGGCGATTATTTATAGGGTACAATATAAACAATATGAGAAATAAAATATTGCTTCCAATTTTAGTATTAATGCTTCCGGTTTTCGTTCACGCCCAGACTATTGATGCTTTATTAGGCAAGGTTAAGTCCTGGATGACACTGCTTCTGCCTATCATGGTGGGCGTTGCTTTAATTGTTTTTATCTGGGGACTTATCACTTTCATCGCCAAGGCCGGTGATGAAACGGCCCGCACAGAAGGCAAACAACGCATGGTCTGGGGCATCATTGCCATGTTCGTGATAGTTTCCATCTGGGGTCTTGTCACCTTCATTCGCATTGCGACAGGAGTGAATACTAGTACCACTATCGTAGGTCCCAAGATTCCCAACTAATTTCTGGCAATTAATAATCACGAAATAATCATGACAGCGGCAACAGTTCAGTCTATCATTGGCGACTTCAAGGGCATTCTTGAAACTCTTCTACCGATATTAGGAGGTCTCGCCCTTGTTTACTTTGTCTGGGGCATTGTGCAATTCATTGCCAAGTCCGGTGATGAGACAGCGCGTACTGAAGGCAAACGGAAGATGCTCTGGGGTATAATCGCGTTATTCGTGATTGTATCTGTCTGGGGCTTGGTGGGCATAATAGGTGACTCGTTCAAGATTGACCCGGGAGGCACACAGCCACCTCCGCAGTTCAAGGCATAAGGTACGGTTTTATGTACCTTATGCCCAATTCTAGTTCGACTGCTCTCACTATAAATAAATGATTGTTTATGCTTATGAATTGCTCGAGAGTATCGGTGGCATAACTTCAGTAGAACCACGAGGCTACGAATATTTCACTCTTGCCTACAAGTACGCCCTTTCTATCACGGTTGCATTGGCTGTAATCATGATTGTGATAGGGGGTGTGCAGTACACTATCTCGTGGGCATCACCCTCGGCCAAGGGTGATGCCAAGAATCGCATACTGTCAGCGATTGGCGGACTTGTACTTGCGCTGGCTTCCTACTTAATTTTGCAAACAATCAATCCGGCGCTTGTAAGACCATCAATTAGTTTGCCACCACCGAGCCCAGATATAGGGGGTGGTGGGGGAGGGGGAGGCGCAAATTGCGGGGGACGTGGTCGCTGTGGCGGACCAACTGCTATTACAGACGACGAAGCTCGGGCTAAACTGCGTAGCGCGGGAGTCGGTGGCTTCAATCTGGCTGATTGCGAAGCTAACGGTTTCGCAAGTCCTTGCGGATATTTTCAGGGAATTAAGGAAGGGATTATTTCGTATACTGCTCAAATGGAAAAAAGGTGTGGGTGTCAATTGGTGGCACGTGATGCTACTGGACCGGGGCATGACACTGATGCGGGGCATTATAGTGGCGAGAAGATAGACTTCGCGCCCTCGAGTTCGCTCAATGGCTATATTAGAAATCAGCCGGACCAATTCAAGAAAGTGGGCAAGTCAAACGGCTGGGACGTTTATCAGGATACGAGCCCACCTTATGCCAAATGGGTTTTCGAAGAATATCCAGATAAGCCCGGCAAGGATCACTGGGATGTAGACACAACACCATAAGCAATGTAGAGTATTTAAATGCTCGGGTGGCGGAACTGGTATACGCGCACGACTTAAAATCGTGTCTCGAAAGGGATGTGGGTTCGATTCCCACCCCGAGCATTTTCTTAAATGTGGATTTATTTGCTATACTTTTTTAGTTGCCCTCATAGCTCAGTTGGTAGAGCAACTCCCTCTTAAGGAGATGGTCCGAGGTTCGAATCCTCGTGGGGGCATTCATTGGTGAGTTTCACTATGATTTTTTGTGCATGTGGATATTAAGATTGGCAGACGCAACCAGCCTTAGTAAAATAGTACGATGAGACGGTTGGGTAGAGTAAACAAAAAATGGTCTGCAAAGCTAGCCTATGCTATTGGCATAATTGCCTCTGATGGAAATTTATCACCAGATGGACGACACATAAATGTAACCTCAAAGGATGAAGAAATAGTGCTTCTTGCAAAAAAGTGTTTAAAGATAAACAATAAAATTGGCAGGAAAGCCAGAGGTGGTTCAAAGGAAAAGAAATATTACGTTCTTCAATTCGGAGACATTAGCTTCTATGAATTTCTATTAAAAATAGGCCTGACACCCGCAAAGTCAAAAACAATTAGTAAACTGAATATACCAAGAAAATTTATAGCGTCTTTTTTCCGAGGTTGCTTGGATGGTGATGGAAATATAGATGTTTTTTACCATCCAGAAAGTTTGCGCCCCCAATTAAGAATTAGATACTTTTCCGCGAGTAAAAAATTTCTTGAGTGGATAAAGAAAGAGTTGTATTTTAACCTTAAACTTAAAGGGGGCTGGATAAATTCAACGAAGACAAATGATATGCATGTTTTAGTATTTGGCAAGCAAGAGACTATCAAAATATTAAAATTTCTGTATCATGATAGGTCAAGGTTCTGGCTTAAGAGAAAGTATAATCTAGCTAGACCCTTTTTGGGCGCGTGGCGGAATTGGCATACGCGCAGCGCTTAGAACGCTGTTCCCGAAAGGGATTGGGAGTTCAAGTCTCCCCGCGCCCATCGACAAACAAATTCTGGAGGCCACGGCGGGAATCGCACCCGCGTATAAGGGATTTGCAGTCCCTTGCCTTACTACTTGGCTACGTGGCCGTATTTCTTTTTAAGTAACTCTTTCTGTTGCCCTGTTTTATAATACTTTTCTTTTCTAACTGCCTCACTTCTTGTACCACATTCTTCATATCCAAGCAATTCCCATGGTGTGTATCCTTTCGTCGATTTTACTTTTCCATCGTTGTGTTCGGTAAACCTTCGTTTAACATCTTCACTGCTACCAACATACAAGTCTCCGTTGGCCTTACTTTTTAAAAAATATACGAAATACATATGATTTGAACCTAGCCTTACTACTTGTGTCCCTTCGGGACATCTGCCGTAGGCATGAGCTACGTGGCCATTTGCTAATGTTACTATTTTCTTAGCAGTTCGTCGATACGCTGGCGATTTTTCTCTCCTTGATCAAGCGTAAATTCGAATTTTGGTACTGTGCGCATTTTTGTTTTTTGGGAGACATATTCACGTACTGTTCCGGCACGCCTCTCTGCAAACCCAAGGGCAGTTTTTTCATTAGTCTCGGGGAATATTGAGATGAAGCAACGCGCTAATTTGCCTTCCGCCATCAAGTCTATTCGCGTGACAGTAATAATAGCCGTCCTGTCAGACTCTTTTTCAAGAAATTCTGATACTAGGTCTCGCCACAGATCAGTCAGTCTATTTTGTCGTCGTTCACGCATTTTAATCAGGAATTAACTACTATCTGTATTATGTCTCCTTCTGTGACAGCGCACTTGCTCTCAAGTATTGCTCCGAATTGCTCATTCGTAGACACCGCGTCGACGTCACTCTTGTTCCTTTGCAGATTTACAATTTTTCCTTCACCTACAATCTCGTTTTCAACTTCGCCCTGCCTTGAGATTCTAGCTTTCTTGCCCTTTTCTAGCTTGCCTGCTAGGACCTTGCCACCTATTACTTGTCTGTCATGGCTACGGCTAAACGTTTTGAGTATTTTAGCCTCGCCCGTTATCGTCTCATTAATCTCCTTGGGACTCATCTTCACAACATACTCATCAAACCATTCCGTAAGTTTGTAAATAATATCGAAGAGCATAATGGGAACAGAATTTTTTTCTGCAAGATCTCCGGCATGCCGATCCACACTCACGTTGAAGCCCACGATAAGCGGGTTCTCTGTCCCAAGCACAAGCCTGACATCTCCCTCAGTAATGTTACCTACGTCTTTTCCTACTAATTTTATTGAAATGTTTTCAGTTTCTCTTTTACGAAGTTCACCCTCAATGGCTTCAAGCGTTCCGGCCACATCAGCTTTGAGCACTATCGGAATTATGGTTTCTTTCTCACTTTCTTCACCCCCAAGATCAGATTTTCTAGAGGAAATTTGAGATATGATTCCCTCGCTGGCCTTCTCCGCCGTTCTCTTGTCTTCGTATGCTCTGAAGATCTCACCTACCTCGGGCAAATCAGTCCAACCACTTACAAGAATTGGAGACGAGGCAGTGGCGCTTGGGGTCATCTTACCTAGAAAATTCTGGAGACTTCTCACCGGTGACAAGACTTGTCCGGAGAGAACGTAGGAGCCTTTCTTAAGAGTTCCATCTTTTACGATTAGTGTTGCCACGGAACCATTCTTTTGATCACGGTGCGATTCTATAACAACGCCTTCGGCGTCTTTGTTTATATCAGTTGTGAGTTCCAGAAGGCTAGCAGAAAGGAGAATCAATGACAGTAACTCTGGGATACCTTCTCCAGTCTTGCCGGATACAGGTACCATAGATACGTTACCTCCATATCCCTCCACGAAGAGACCCGCTTCAGCCAGACTTTGTTTGGCCTTGTCTGTGCTCGAGCCGGTCTTGTCCATTTTTGTGATAGCTATAATGAACGGGAGGTCGGATTTTTTTATTGCTTCTATCGCTTCGATTGTTTGAGGTTTTACCCCGTCATCGGCCGCTACTACTAGAATGGCAATATCAGCCACGGCCGCTCCTCGAGCACGCATCTTGCTAAAGGCTGCATGCCCTGGCGTATCTATGAAGGTTATTCTTTTGCTTTCTACTTCAATTTCGTAAGCGCCAATATGTTGAGTTATGCCTCCAGTTTCAGCTTCTGTGGTTTTAGATTTGCGTATGTAATCAAGTAGTGTGGACTTGCCATGGTCAACATGTCCCAAGACAACAACAATAGGCGGTCGCTCGGTTGTATTCTTTTGTTTCATTGTATTGGTTTTCGTAAGTCACGGCTATTGTGAGACTCGTCCTAACAGTTCCTTCTCCTCATTTGATAACTCATACTCACTGACGCGATTCTTTATAGGTTTAGCATAGACGCTCGATTTGTCACGTCCCCAGATGCCAGTTAGAGCAATACCGTCTCCATGTTCGTTCACGAAGACACTGCTCCAGCTCTGATTGCTACCCTGATCTTTGAAGGGATTGAAGCGCACGGTTTCAATCCATTGGACAGAGCGCTTGATGCGTGTATCGAATTTGTCCAGACGCTCGTCATTACTGCGCTTGTATTCGAATAGTCGAGTAAGCTCATCGCGTAGGCGGACAATAGTGTCCTCGAGTGTTTTAGCGTTTTTGCCCGCGAGCAATCTGGCAATACGCAACTCCAATCTGGTTACCCAAATTGTCAATAACACGATCAGAGCCAATAAGATATAAGTAAAGAGCGTCATGTACATATACTAACGCTACCGGTGAGTATTTGCAATTCAGATTTGTTTATGTAGGATAGCCAAAAGAAGGGAGGTGAACCCGATGCGTCTCTACGGACAGAAAATAGACGGAGTCTTTCTTGATCTTGATGGCACCTTGATTTTCTCGGAAGACGTCAACGTGCACGCAATTGAAGCTACTTGTAAACATTTTGCCATTCCGCATTCTCCCGGAAATATACGAGAGTTTATTGGGATGACGAACTCGGGGATTTTCCGCGAGATCCTTGCCCGCGCAAGGGTGACCCATTTGCGGGTGGAGGAGCTGTCTGCCTACAAACGGGAGTATTATATATCGCATGTGCATCTCGCGCGACCCGTACCAGACGCTGTGGCGTTCATCCGAGCGGTGAAGCGTCAGGGGTTGCCGATAGCCATCGCGACTGCCGCCTCGAATAAGTCGCTCGATGCTGCGTTACGATGTCTGGGTCTTGCTCATGAAGAGTTCTGTGTTCTCCTACCGGCTGACGCTCTTCCTCCAAATTGCGCTAAGCCGAACGCGTATCACTGGGCCGAAGCGATGCGTCTCTGCGGAGTAGCACCCGAGCATGCACTCATCGTTGAGGATTCACCCAAGGGTGTGAAGTCTGGCCATGAGGCGCATGGCATTGTGTGTGGTATTGCGACAACGCACCACGCTGACGTGCTCTACTCGGTAGGCGCAAACTACGTGGTGGAGAGTTTCGCGGAGCTCGCGGGCCTGCTTGAACTTGAGCTCGAACCTTGAAGCGCCTCGGAACATCGGGGCGCTTCGTCATTTTATTCAAACCAATATTTTATTGTATGATAGTAATATGAAACGTATATTTTTAGACTACGCGGCTGGACATGATAATCCTAATGCTATTTATTTGGAAGGACGCACTGCAAGAGCTAGGCTTGAGGATGCGCGCGCGCGAATTGCGAAAGTTTTGAGCGTGGCGAGTGATGAAATTATTTTCACCTCATGGGGCGCTGAAGCTAGCTCCTTAATTACGAAAGCCTGCCTTTCGCGAAAGGCAGGCTTTCGTGGGCAGGAGCATATTCATACTATTACAACACAGATTGAACATAAAAGTGTGCTGGATGCATTTGTAGAATTAGAAAAATTGGGTGTGAGTGTAACTTATCTCAAGCCAGATAGCTTGGGATTCATTTCTGTTAAGCAAGTTGAAGAAGCTTTGCGACCGAATACAAAATTAGTTTCAATCATGTATGCGAACAATGAGATCGGCACAATCCAGCCGATTAAAGAAATTGCCCGCATGTTACGGGCATTCAAAGGTCAGACCTTAAAAGGTTCCCAAAGGTCTAACCTTGGGGCCCAAATCTTTCATTCCGACTGCGTGCAAGCGCCTGGCTTACTGCCGATTAATATGCAGAGTCTGGGGGTAGACATGGCCACTTTCAGCGCGCCAAAATTTGGCGGGCCGGCCGGCATCGGCTTCGTGTATATCAGACGTGGCATTAGAATTAATGTGCGTGATGCAGGTGCTGTAGATTTAGCTGAAAATATGTGTGAGAAATTAGAGCAGGCAGAAAAGTCGCGAGAGAAGGAAGTGAGCAGACTTACGAAGTTGCGTGCTTATTTTATTGATAATTTGCTCAGTTGGATACCCGGTATCCAACTGAATGGTGGGCAAGAGAATCGTTTGTCTAATAACGTTAATATAGTTACGCCTATTGATGCGGAATTGTGCGTGCTTGAGCTTGATAGATATGGCATAGCTGTGTCTGCCGGCGCGGCCTGTAGCTCAGGAGATTGCGCAGATGGGTCGCATGTTATACTGGCGTTAGGGAAAAATAAGAAAGAGGCTAATAGTTCTGTGAGATTTTCACTTGGAGGTGAAACCTCCAAGTCGCAGTTAGATTATGTTATGAAAGTGCTTAGAAAAGTTTTAGATAAAAATACAAATTTATGGCAGACCAAGAAAAAAGTGAAATAAAAATTTCTGACAAAACAAAAGCAATCCACAAAGACAAACTTTACGCCGGCTATGTTGCTAAGAATAAAGAAGTAGTCGAGAAAATTCACACATTATTTGATTCAGGCAAGGCAGAAGGTAATGCTACATACAGCGAGTTGCGTGGTTTGAAGACGGCCGAATCATTTGCCGCAAACGGTGTGTATTTACATGAATGGTATTTTGATGTTTTAGAGGGGGATGGAGATAGTTCAAAAGCTCCAGAGTTGTCAAAAGCTCTCGCAGATAAATTTGGTGGTTTTGAAGAAGCTATAAAAAAAATGAGTACTCTTGCAATGGCAGCTCGCGGGTGGGCAGTGCTTTGTTGGGACACAAAAATAGGAATGTTGAAGCAATATAATGCAGATTCTCATGATCAAGGTGGTGTCTGGGGTTGTTTGCCCATAATTGTATTAGATGTTTATGAGCATGCTTATTTTATAGATTTCGGTGCGGATAGGAAGAGTTATATCGAGGCTTATTGGAAAAATTTCAATTGGGCCAAAGCAGAGGAAATGTATTTGAAAGTCAAGGGCATTAAACTCTAGGATTTTGATGTTATACTAGTCATATGCAACTTGAAGAGTTAACTAAAACGCAGATTGTCTTACTCACGCTTTTCGTATCGTTTGTGACGAGTATTGCCACTGGTATTGTGACGGTGACGTTGATGGACCAGGCTCCCACTGACGTGACGAGAACTATTAATAGAGTAGTCGAAAGGACTGTGGAGAAAGTTGTCCCTGGTGAGACTAAAATTGTCGAGCGGATAAAAGAAATTTCGAATCCCACAGAAAGTGATTTGGCTATCGGTGCTATTGCTAAGACTAAGGAGGTGCTCGTCTATGGAAAATTGGTAGACGGAACACCTACGCGCGGATTCTTCGTAAGTTCGAAAGGTGAGGCGATTATGTTGGCCCCGGGAGGAATTGTAGTAGATAATGAAATCTCACTCACTTGGGTAGGTAATCCCAATGCATCCAATACTCCGATTCTTGCGCGAGTGCGCAAGGTTGATTCAGATTTGGGAGTAATGCTTATATCTGTGGCAACCAGTTCAAGAGTCACATATCCGTTTGTCAGTCTAGACCAAGCACTCATTCCTTCTCTGGGTCAACGAGTGATATCAGTCGGATTCACGGAAAATTTGGGAGTCAATGTGGAATTTGGAAACGTGGTTGGCGTTCTTGATACTGAAGTGAAGGATGGCGAACGGCGTTTCCTGACTTCTCTTTCGGCTGGGCCATCTCATGTTGGAGCGCCTGTTGTGGACGTCTCTGCTAGGGTTCTTGGATTGGAATCTGGCGCAATGGAAGGTTCAGAGGGCTCGGTTGTTATCCCTCTCCCACGTCTCTCTTCACTCATGGGTACCGTTGCGGGGACATCGACAAGCACTCCCTTGACCCAGATTTAGTTCCCTGTTATTATTTGCATATTGTAAATTGCAAATTTGAACATTAAATTATGATACCATTCAATAATTTCACTTCTAAGGCTCGAGAGGCGGTTCGGAAGGCACACGAACTTGTTATTGAGCGTGGCCAGAATTCGGTACGACCAATACACATGCTTGCCTCACTTATCATTCAAGAAGAGAGTGTGGTTATGTCTGTTCTCGACAAACTGAGTGTTGACACTGTTCTGCTCACTGATCAATTACTTGAGAATATGGAAGGTTCTGGAGAATCAGGTTCCGTGGCCGCGCCCTCCTACCAAATTTATTTCACGCCGGAACTTGTCAAAGTGCTCGATGAATCCGGACGTATGGCCGCTATTTTACGTGATGAATTTATTTCCACAGAACATTTATTTCTTGCCATACTTGAAGTACCTTCGGTTGCGCGTGACATACTTGTGCGGTTTAAAATTAGCCGAGATGAGGTTTTTAAAGTGATTGAAGAGATGCGAGCAAGTGGCACGGTGACATCACCACAAACAGTAAATAAGAGAAATAAGGCTCTAGATAAATATACGCGCGATCTCACTGACCTTGCCGCTCACGATAAACTCGATCCGGTTATTGGCCGAGATAACGAAATTAGGCGCGTGATTGAAATACTTTCACGTAGAACAAAAAATAATCCCATTCTGATAGGTGAACCGGGTACTGGCAAGACGGCTATCGCTGAAGGATTGGCAGTGCGCATCGCTAAGAATGACGTGCCCGAATACTTGCGAGATAAACGCATAGTTTCGCTTGATCTGGGTTCTCTGCTTGCTGGTACTAAATATCGAGGTGAGTTCGAGGACAGATTGAAGAATATCATAAAAGAAATAGAGAAATCAGAAGGCAAGATCGTATTGTTCATAGATGAGATTCATACTATTGTGGGTGCTGGTTCAGCGGAGGGTTCTGTCGATGCTGCCAATATGTTGAAGCCCGCTCTTGCTCGTGGTGAGCTTCGAGCCATAGGTTCTACGACACTAAAGGAGTATCAGAAATACATCGAACGTGATCAAGCTCTGGCTCGTCGCTTCCAACCTGTATATGTTGAGGAACCCAATATTGAGGATGCCATGGCTATCTTGCGTGGTCTCAAAGAGAAATATGAATTACACCATGGTGTACGTATAACAGATTCTGCCATTCAAGCTGCTGTCAGTCTCTCGAGTCGTTATATCACTGATAGGTTCTTGCCGGATAAGGCTATCGATCTTGTTGACGAGGCTGCCTCGGCATTGCGCCTGCAACTTGAAAATAAACCGGCCGTGCTTGAGGACTCACATCGTAAGATAATGCGTCTTGAGATTGAGCGCGAGGCATTGAAAAAGGAAGTGAATGACAAAACCGGCGACGAGCATGCTCACAAAAACCGTCTTAAGGAGATAGACAAAGCAGTTGCAGATTTAAGGGAAGAAACCAAGGAGCTTGAGCTTAAGTGGCAAAATGAAAAAGAGACTATCGGTTCAGTGCGTTCTGCTAAAAAGGAACTTGAGACATTGCGTCTTGAGGCGGGAAGAGCTGAAGCGCGAGCAGACCTTTCGGCTGCGGCAGAGATAAGATATGGCAAGATCCCGGCAAAAGAACGAGAGCTTTCTGCTTCTGAATTGCGTCTCTCCAAACTCCAGCGTTCTCGACGCATATTACGTGAGGAAATAACAGAACAAGATATCGCTGGCGTTGTAAGTCGTTGGACTGGAATACCGATATTGCGCATGCTCGAGGAAGAGGCACGTAAACTTCTACGCATGGAGGCTGATCTTAAGGGGCGTGTTTTGGGCCAGGACATAGCGATAGAGAAGATTGCTAACGCCGTTAGACGTTCGCGGGCGGGTATTGGTGATAAAGACAGACCCATCGGCTCGTTCATGTTTTTAGGGCCTACGGGTGTGGGTAAAACAGAGCTTGCTCGGGCATTAGCAGAGTTCATGTTCAATGACGAGAAATCTCTTGTGCGCGTGGATATGAGCGAGTACATGGAACGACATAGCGTTTCGAAATTAATCGGTTCACCTCCGGGTTACGTTGGCTATGATGAGGGTGGGGGCTTAACAGAAATTGTGCGTCACAGGCCCTACTCCGTAATATTATTTGATGAAGTTGAGAAGGCTCATCCAGAAGTTTTCAACATTCTGCTACAAGTACTTGATAATGGCAGATTGACTGATAGCAAGGGCAGAATAGTGAACTTTAAGAATGCCATCATTATTCTCACTTCGAATATTGGCGCCGAATATTTAAACAGAATGAATCATATTGGTTTCGGCAATGGTGATGGTAAGGAAGATGAATCTAACGAGGAGCGAATGAAAGACCGCATCAATCAAAGTTTGAAAGATCATTTCCGACCAGAATTCTTGAACCGTCTCGATGACATAATTATTTTCAACGTGCTTTCGCGTGAAGTTGTTAAGAATATCGTGGGTATACAACTTGAGTTGGTGAAAGAGCGCCTGAACGAGAAGGGCGTTATGCTAATCATGGGGGAAGGGGTGATAGATTATTTGGCAGAAAATGGCTATGACGCCAATTATGGTGCTCGGCCGTTGAAACGAGTTATCCAAGACAACATACTTAATCCTGTGGCCAGTCAGTTGATCGGTGGGAAAGTGGAGGAGGGTGGAGAGGTAATCATAGATGTTGCCGCCGACAAAAAGGGTCTAGTGGCCACAGTCAAAAGATCCGGCAAACGACGTGGACGCTCGAATAGAGTAGAGGAATCCGTCACTGTGTAATACTTGATGCTGGGAGAGGGATTCGAACCCACGTAGACATATAGTCGCCAGATTTACAGTCTGGTGCGATTGACCGCTCCGCCATCCCAGCCTTGCTCGAGGAGATTATACATGTTAGTATCTTCAAATGCCACAGCAACATCTGATAAAACTTAATTGCGTTAAGTGCAAGCGCACGAACTATTGGTCGCGCAAGAATAGGAAGAATAAGAAGGGGATTGACCGTAAGATTGACCTTAAGAAGTATTGTCGTTGGTGCAAACTCAAGACTCAACACAAAGAAGGCAAAAAGTAGTATAATTAGCGTAGGGTCCATAGTTAAATGGTATAATTCCAGTCTCCAAAACTGGAGTTCTTGGTTCGATTCCAAGTGGGCCCGCATATAGAGGATTAGCATTTACATAAAGTTTGACTCATGGTAGTGTTTATGAGGATTCATTTCCACTCAGACTTCTTTAGAGAAAGGGAGGGGATAGTATATGGCATTGAGGGGAAAGAAGATAATAGAACCAAGACGTGAGTTCATCAAAGTTCCCGTCAGATTTCCAGGGGAGGTTTATTTTCCTCCCAGGGTGATCAAGTTGCTTTCGCCGGAGAAATTCTTTGTCCTGTCACCGGATGGGACGTTGAGGGTCGGCACACAACTGGATATAAAGCTCCAAATGGTGAGTTCTGTAAGCAATGTTCCCTTGCGAGGAATTGTGACAAGGCGAGACACTTTCAAGGGTATGCTGTGTTCCCTCGACCTTGATCGGCTTCGGAAGAATCTGAGAATGCGAGCGTTCGGAGCCCTTCAGCGCTATCTGGCTTTGCCGATTCAGAGGCGAGAAGATAGCTTTGGGCCCTGCTTGGCCGATGTTTTCGACTATTCCTAGTCCAGAGCCTGATACTTACGCCCCAGCGAATAAAGCTGGGGCGTCGTAATTTTACATTGCGTTTATGTTACGATTAATGCATGCAGTTTGATTTTGGTAAAAATTTAAAAGAATCTGGCGAAATAGTTTTGAGTGTTAGCGAGTATCTTGAGCGCTTGAATCTTGCTTTGGGTGGGGAAGCTGGGTTCGTTGAGGGGGAAGTCATGGGATTTAAGGCTAGCCCGCAATGGGTTTTCTTTAGTCTCAAGGATGAGAATAAAGATGCTGTGCTATCGTGTGGCTTGCTTGCTCATGAGTATCGCAGGATCGGTGTGCGCATTGAAGATGGCATGAGGATTAAGATTTTCGGTAACCCTAGGATTACAGCTAAATCAGGAAGATTCGGCATGTGGGTCAAGAGCATCGAAGCCGTGGGTGAAGGTTCGCTCAAGAAGGCGTATGAGCTATTGTTCAAGCAACTTACTCAAGAAGGCTTGTTCGCGCGCAAACGTGCATTGCCGGAGTTTATTTCGCGCATTGCCGTAATTAGCTCGCGTGATGGCGTAGTCCTGCAAGACTTGCGTAAGAACTTACGAAAGTTAAACTTCCGTATAAGTTTTATGCATACGAGCGTTGAGGGTGCTGGTGCTGTGGCTGGTATCCTTAGAGCATTGCAGCATTTTGCAAAAAGCTACAATGATTACGATTGCGTTGTAATAATCAGAGGTGGGGGATCGCTCGAGAGTATGCAGGCATTTAATAACGAAGAAGTTGTGCGGGCTATCTATGCTTCGCCAATTCCCGTCATTGCCGGCATTGGTCACGACGTCGATGTGCCACTTAGTGCGCTAGTATCTGATGCGATGGCCAGCACGCCAACGGGAGTTGCACATATGATAAATAGCACTTGGGATGCACTCACACTGGGTTTGCCCCAATTTGAGATGCAGATAGTGAATGGTATGAATACAGCGATATATCGCTGGAAAAATAGAGTAGATTTGTTGCAAAGCAAAATGCTTAATTACTTCACGCAGTTATTTCGTGCATTTGACTTAGTTGCCGGGCAGCTAAGTCGGGCATGTGAGCGAGTGGGGGAGAGAATTAGTGCAATACGCGAGTATTTGCATCGCACAGAGCGCCTACTCACACTTTCTGACCCTATCAGGAACTTAAAATTAGGTTACAGTTTAACTTATGTTGCAGGCAGAGTGCTCAAGAGCAAGAAAGATGCTAAAATAGGCGACACACTTGAGACTCGCGTGAGTGACGGCTCAATTAAATCTAAAGTACAATGACCAAGAAGATAAACATCAAAGAGAAATTAGGCAAACTCGAAGAGATAGTGAGTTGGTTCGATAAGCAGAAAGAAGTAGACGTAGAACTAGGCTTGCAAAAAGTCAAAGAAGGCAATATGTTAGTTAAAGAACTGCGTGAGCGCCTCAAAGAAGTAGAGAACGAATTCGAAGAACTAAAGAAGGATTTAGATTAACTTGGAGGTCGGGTAACCAAGTGATTGATTTATCACGCTTGAACCAGGTCATTTGGCGTTTGGCGTAGTGTTCACTCTCTGCTTGAATCTTTAATAGCATTTCAGATTTCGTGAGTTTTTTTTGGAGATACAGTGAGACGTAGCGGTATTCCAGACCCAAATCAAATAATCTCTTCCAGCTCGCGCCTTGTTTGTGCAATTTTCTGACTTCGTTTATCATGCCAGCCTTCATTCTGGATTTTAGCCTTTCCTTAATCCTAATTCGTAATTCATTATTCATAATTCTAATCCCGATCATGATGGGCGAGTAGCATGGCGCTGATTTTAATTCCGGCACTTTGCCTAAAACTGTAGTAATCTCTATCGCTCGCACGAGTCTTCTAGGATTATGTCTATCTATTTCCTTAGCCCGAGCAGGGTCGAGGGATTTGAGCAATTTGAACATTTGAGCACTTGAGAGTTTTGCCAGTCTTTTCCGTAAATCAGCACGAGGTTTAACCTCGTGGTAGATGAAGCCTTTCGTTATGGCATCTATGTATTGCCCTGTGCCTCCCACAATGATCGGCAATTTCCCGCGTTTGAGTATGTCGTCGATTGCTTTGTAAGCGAGCTTCTGATACTGCGAGACGCTAAACACGTATTTCGGATTAGCGACGTCGAGCATGTGATGGCGTATGCCCTGCATTTCGCGCTTAGTTACTTTGCCCGAGCCAATGTCGAGGCCAAGATAAACTTGTCGAGAATCAGCACTTACTATTTCCCCGTCTAATTTTTTGGCAAGTTTAATAGATAAAGCAGTTTTACCGGAGGCGGTTGGCCCCACGATTACGAGAATCTTTGGTTTCATGTATTAAATATCTGTTTGCCCCGACACGTTCCTTACGCGCGTCGGGGGTTTTTGGAAGCGAGGGGTTATACGTGGGCGAGGCGCTTCTTCCCGCATGAAAGCACTCCCTTTACTGGCTCCATCGTGGTTTGGACCACGAGAACTCTTTCGATCCCTTCGACATCGAGTGTTGGAATCATCCGCACGACATCGAGGATTGCCTGTCCCGGGTGTAAACTACCAGCCCGGACAAGCATGATGATCATGCGAAGTTGACGGGATTGTGCTTCCGTCGGCCTCATATTCACCTCCTTCTGGTGGGAGACCCAGCTAGCTCGATTATATAACGAAGGGGGCCCCAGTCAAGTTTATGACCAAGGCCCTATTTGTGCCCCTTTTTCTGTTCTGCGTAAAGTAGGGCAAGACGGCGAATGGTGGTGCTTAGGTCGTCCTTGCCGTCGTACAGCCGGGTGAGTACTTTTATGAGATACCTCGCGCTCCTCCGGCGCCGTTTCCATGTTTTCTCTACTACAAGGTGATGTCGGATAGCCCTTGCAGCAAGCTTACTGCGCAGTCCCCTCTTGGAAACTGCCAGAAGAAGACGACCGACCTCCAGCGAAAGCCTATTCCGTTTCCATGTTTCTTCAGCAGGATTAAACATGGGTGGATTACCTCCGTAATATATTGTATCATCAATTCTGAAGAGAGCCCGAGTGGCGGAATGGCATACGCGCACGACTCAGAATTGATGATACTAAGGGTTGTGGGTTCAAGTCCCACCTCGGGCATTTTCTGTTGTATAATGTGTATATGAACGATAGTGAAATTAAATTACATGGTGATTCTATTTTTTGGATTGAGGTCGAAAAAATTCGACCTAACCCTTTTCAACCTCGCAAAGAATTCGACGAGCGAGCTCTTAATTCGCTTGCTGAATCTATTCGCCAATATGGCGTTCTGCAACCGCTTGTTGTTACGCGTAAAGAAATCGAGAAGCCAGAAGGGGGGATTGCTGTCGCTTATGAGCTGATCGCCGGTGAGCGCAGATTGCGGGCGAGCAAACTCGCAGGCCTCTCGCAGGTGCCCGCTATTATCCGCGAAGGCGATGCCACTGATAAGATGAAGCTCGAGCTTGCCATCATCGAGAACTTACAACGCGAGGATCTTAACCCCATTGACCGCGCGGAGGCCTTCAGGCAGTTATGCGATACTTTTGGTTATAAAGCGCATGAGGTGGCCACTAAGATTGGCATGAGTCGAGAGTACGTCTCTAACTCAATTCGCATACTAAACCTACCTTCATATATATTAGATAGTTTGCGTAAGCGCGAGATTAGTGAGGGGCATACTCGGCCATTGCTTATGTTGATAGATCGCCCAGATGAGCAAGAAGTGCTTTTCAAAGATATTGTGGCGCGCAGGTTGACAGTGCGCGAATCAGAGCGTGCTGCTCGGCATGTAGCCACTGATCGCGTGCGTAAGTCGAGTTTGATAGATCCGGAACTTGCTGAAGCTGAAGAGACGCTAGCCCAGAAGTTCGGCACGAAAGTCGAAATTCAAAAGAGATTAGAAGGAGGCAAGATTATTTTGGATTATTTCTCGGCAGATGACCTTAAAGTCTTGCTAGCTAAATTAATTCAAGAACAAATCAGAACAGTAATGCCAGAAGTAGCACCGCAAGCAATTAACCCTGCATTTATAGACGATCGTAACGAAAAAGATAAGGAGAATGATGAGAGCGACCTGTATTCAGTTAGCAATTTTTCTCTCTAGGCTCACTCTTATTCTCTGACGAGCCTCGGATGTTTTAGTGAAATCGAGCCATTTTCGAGTCGGATGAGCACTTTTGGATGTTTCTATTTCTATGGTTTCGGTTCCATGAAGTGGCGTGTCCAATGATTTATATTTGCCATTTATTTTTACAGCGTGGGCATGGTTTCCTAGATCACTATGAATAGCATAAGCGAAATCAATTGGGGAAGCTCCTTCGGGTAGTTCTATAACGTCCCCCATGGGAGTGAATACAAATATTCGGTCACGAAACAAATCTAATCTAACCATTTCTACAAACTCAGATACGTTTTTTGATTTTTTAGCGATGTTTAGTAGCTCTTTTACCCAAGACAAATTGTTTTCCCATTTTCCTCCGGTGTCGGGCTTATCACTTTCCTCATAAGCTACAGTCGCAGCCATACCAAATTCGGCCTCCTCGTGCATTTCCTTAGTTCTGATTTGAATTTCAGCGGCAGCACCATCGCCTGTGTATATTGTGGTATGTACACTTTTGTAACCATTAGGTTTAGGATTGGCAATATAGTCTTTGACTTTGCCGGGCATTGGTCGCCACCTAGTGTGTATCAAGCCTAAGATTTTATAGCAATTTTCAACAGTATCTGTAATTATGCGCAGAGCAAGTAAATCGTTGATTTTAGAAATATCAAAGTCATATCTCTGCAATTTCTTCCAGAGACTGTATGGGTTCTTGAGTCTATAGTCCACTTCTAGTATAGGGATTTTACCAGAAAGTGAGTTTTTAGCGAAATATTTTCGTAAAGATCTATATATTTTTTCCAGATTTTTAGTTGCGATGGAAGCGCGCTTCTTCAGTAAATTTGAAACTTTTTCAAATTCATTTGGGTATACATAAGGGAAGGCTAGAGTCTCAAACTGCATTTTCACTCTCCCCATAGATAATCGATTGGCTAGGGGAGCGTAAATTTCTAATGTTTCTCTAGCTACTTGAAGTTGATCCTCCTTTGTGCGTTTAGACAGAATGTTCATCGTGTGTAATCTGTGCGCGAAAGCTATAAAGATAATGCGCAGGTCTTTAGAAAAAGCTACGAAAAATCTGCGCAGATCCTCCGCGTGCTTTTCCATGCCTTTGTAGTGAATATCGGTTAAACTTCTAGTACCCTTTACTAAATTTAGAATTTCTTGTCCGAATTCACGTTTAATATCATCCTCCTTAGCCGTCCCACTACCCGTTGTGCTATGAAGGAGTCCGGCAACGATGACGACGGTGGGCAATTTCCATGAGGCCAAGGTTTTTGCGGTTTCTATGGAGTGTGCTATATATGATTCACCCGACTTTCTGATTTTGTCTTTGAGGGTTTCGGCGGTGAATTCGTGGGCACGAGCTATTATAGCTATATCCGCCACCGAAGCTTGATACGCAAGGTTTATGATTTCCTTGAGAGCTCTTTCTTGTGTGGATTGTGGTTGGGGCATAATTTATTTGAACAACGTTCGGGGATAGTTTTAGTTCCCTCCATCATTAAACTCTGACACGTGGAACATAGTTTCCCTGTGGGTTTGCTCTTGATTATATTTTTGCACTCCGGATAATTCGAACAGCCGTAGAATAAGCCGAATCTGCCTCGCTTTTCGCGCATTGTGCCACTCACTCTTCCTTCTTTAGCGCATACTGGACAGCTTACGCCAGTATCAGAACGTTTCACTGCATCAGGATCCTCTTTAATAAACTTGCATTTGGGATATCGTGAACAAGCGATGAATGTTCCGAATCTGCCTTGCCGTTCTACCAATTTGCCGCCCTCCAATTTTGCCGTCTTGCTCACGGGGAGATCGCCACAGAGGGGACACTTTTCGCCTGTCTCAACCGGCCCCTTCATTTCCTCGCCAGAATTTGTACGCGCACCGGCGCAATCTGGGAATTTAGCACACGACATAAATTTGCCATTCTTAGAGAGTTTCCAAACCATGGGCCCATTACAGGTAGGGCACTTCCAGATATCTTCTACATCGCCCATGTTTGTAATCTTGCCGATAGTTTTGTCTTTCTCTTTTACATCTTTCAGAAATGGTTTATAGAACGTTGACAGTGTTTTGACATATTCTTTTTTGCCCAATGCAATATCATCCAGATCTTCTTCCATGCTTGCCGTAAATGTATCACTGATGTAATTACTGAAGTTCGCTTCTAGGAATGTGCTTACGACATCGCCGGTATCAGTGGGTATGAGTGTCTTGCCTTCTTTATTCACATAACCGCGATCCACGATAGTTTTAGTAATACTTGCGTAAGTACTTGGTCGGCCAATGCCCCGCTTCTCCAACTCTTTAATAAGTCCGGCCTCTGTATATCTGTTGGGTGGTTCTGTTTCCTTGCCTTCGCTACTCACTTCCAGACATTCAAGTTTTTCGCCCGTGCTAACCTTGGGCAATTCAACATCCTCACCTCGCGCACGCACATCACAAGCAAGCCAGCCGTCGAAGATCACCCGCGACCCATTCGCCACGAACGGCTCAAGATTGGCAACTTGGGCACTTATTTTAGTCTTCAGGATTTTTGCGTCAGTCATCTGGCTCGCTACCGTGCGTTCCCAGATTAATCGGTAAACTTTTTTCTGATCATCTGGTAAATTTAGGTTTTCTTTCTCTACGTGTGTGGGTCTGATAGCTTCGTGCGCCTCCTGGGCGTTCTTGCTAGTGCTCTTGTAAGCGCGCACCTCCAGATACTTCTCGCCCCACTTCTTCTTGATCACTCCGGCAATAGTGCTTAATGCCTCGCTTGATAAATTAACAGAATCCGTGCGCATGTAGGTAATGTGACCCGCTTCGTAGAGCTTCTGCGCAATGCGCATTGTGTTAGATGGCGACATGCCCAGGCGCGTACTCGCCACTTGTTGAAGCGTGCTTGTGATGAATGGCGGTTTGGGCTTGCGACTCATCTTCAACTCCTCAACACTTGCCACACTCCAGCTATTCTTCTTGGCAATATCTACTATCTCGTCTGTTTCATCTTGAGATTTAGGTTCTTTTGAATATGTGAAAGTTATTTTCTCACGCTTGTTTGTTAGTGTGTCGGCAGTAATTACCCAAAACTTCTCCGGAATAAACGCTCTAATTTCTCGCTCACGTTCCATGATTATGCGCAGCGCGGGGGATTGCACCCGGCCGGCCGACAAGCCATAGCGCACTTTCTTCCAGATTAATCCGGACAAGTCATAGCCCACTAATCTGTCCAGCACACGCCTCGCTTCTTGCGCTTTGACTAATTTCTCGTCTATTTTTCTGGGATGTGTAAAAGCTTCGTTCACCGCCTTTTCTGTAATCTCATGGAAGACAACCCGCTCCGGATTCTTTAAATTAAGCACTTCAGATAGGTGCTGCGATATAGCCTCACCTTCTCTGTCAGGATCAGTCGCAAGATAAACTTCGTCTGCTTTCTTTGTAAGTGTTTTGAGTTCAGCGATAATTTTCTCTTTCCCCGGCGTGACAACATAATGCGGGATGAACCCGCCGTCAATATCAATAGCCTGCTTATTAGACTTGGGCAGATCACGCACATGTCCCACAGAGGCCCGCACGATATAACCCTTACCAAGATACTTCTCAATAGTCTTGGCTTTACTAGGTGATTCAACTATTACTAAACGCATGATTGCGATAACTATAACAGTGTTCTAATTTTATGCAAATGTAAAACGGCCGGGCCTCGCAGATTCTCTCCGCAAGTCCCGGACGTATATCACTGAGAGGCCCTAGAAGTTGACCTCTCCCCCCTCAAGATCATGTTCGTCAGCGCAGCTTGCACCCCGTTGGGTATTCGCCTCGTGAGGAATCTTGAGCTCAACGTAGGCCACGCACGTAGGGTGTTTCTCTCGGTGGCTCTTGTTCACCGCTGCCTTGATCCGGTGCGCCTCTGCCCCATCGGCGTGTTCAGCAAGGCCACTGTGTCCGCCGGAACATTGCCACCACGTCTGCTGTACGATTGCCATGTTTTCTCCTAGAGGGGGTGATGGGAAATTGGATCGTCCGGCCATTCGGCCGTGTAGATTTCGGCGAATGTCATTTCCAAGCTACGGCCATAACTATCGGGAAATATAGGCCGTAAGAGTTTAACGAAGTTGTTCAATCTTGATTCCTCGTCTCCTCTTTTTGGGACACTGTCAATGTGCATTACCACCCGCGCCGCCGCGCGCATGGCGGGGCCGATGGTGCCGTCTGGGGTGAGTGGCCGAGTTGGGTCCTCGAACCCCCACTTCTTGAACGCGTCGCTCAATGCGTTGATTTGTTCCCGTGTCATCCTCATTCTTCACCATTTTGCCGCGGGGTTGGGTTGCTGTTCGCGGTCCTTTCTGGCTATGAAGCTAGCATGAGAAATTTAATATGTAAAGGTTTCTAAATTTTCGAAATTATTATGGGCCCCACCTGTGCTCGATTAGGTGGGGCCCTGGCAGTTCACTGGACCGCCGACTCGTTGGGGGGTGCGGACGGTTGCACCCCCTGCGTACTACTCTCTATTCTCTATCGCGTCGCCTGGGCGATTGGCCCGAACTCGCTCATACCTACTCTCTGACCACCTGGACCTTCGTCCACTCGCTCTTCGTCCTTCAGATCGCGGTCGGCTTGATGTGTGGCGAGTATTTCCGTTCGCGTCATCTCGGGCTTGCCTTCCCATCTGCACACATGGCAAACAGGGAAGGCTCGG
>Ga0209542_10005305_pt1 | contig 25827 bp, 19 predicted proteins | sample RifCSPhighO2_01_FD_184028 | JGI IMG/M metagenome (GOLD analysis project Ga0209542, IMG submission 184028) | Soil microbial communities from Rifle, Colorado - Rifle CSP2_plank highO2_0.1 (SPAdes) (version 2) | ecosystem: Environmental > Terrestrial > Deep subsurface > Rock core/Sediment ...
TTTCAGGTAGAGTTTAAGGACCGGGCGCGTAGCACAATTGGTTAGTGCACCGAGCTTATACCTCGGCGGTTCTTGGTTCGAGTCCAAGCGCGCCCACAAGACACAAATACCTGCCCTGCGGCAGGTTTTGTGCTTGTGGGCGAGGCGGAGCAATATTTTGCACTTGCAAAACCGCGAGCCGGGGTCGCGAGCAAGTTTGTTGACGAGCAAACTTGACTCGTGACCACACAAGACAACATTTGTTGAGGTATATACTATATCCATGCGAGAAATGCTTCTCATGATCCACCCTACCACCGGCGCGCTCGCCATTTTTTGCGCGATATGGTTTATGGTCGAGGTGCTCAACGCCAGCGAGCGCAACCGCGGCCGGACGCGCTTCGCCGCACTGTCCTCCATGTGGCTCATGGTCGCAACGTATATCGCCGGCGGCTATTGGTATGTCGTCTATTACGCGGCGGACAAAGCTGTCATACTCAAAGGCGCATGGCCGTTTGCCCACACGTTTTTTATGGAAGCCAAGGAGCACGCGTTTTTTATCACGCTGGTTCTTTCCATCTATTTGGCGATAGTGGCTCGTAAAGAGGACTTCGTCCGCAACCGCTCCGCCCGCGTGCTTGCGCTGTGGGTTGCGGCAATGGTAATACTAAGCGCTTTCGCTATGGAGGGTGCGGGTTCCTTTATAGCAATGGGCGTACGCATGGGCCTTGTACAAGCAGGAATCTAAATATATATGCCATCCACATTCAGCAAACAAACCATCGGATACGGCATCGCCGCGATTATTGCGATTCTTGGCAATACCGCTCTTACCTGGGTAAAAGAGGAGAACCCGGTGGTAAAAGCTTTTATGAAGCAGCTGCTGTATCATCATTGGATAGCACACGGGATTGCGATACTGCTTGTATTCTTGGTGCTCGGATTTTTGCTGTCGCGCGTCGTCCGCCCTTCGCAGGCGCGAGGGCTCACTCCATTGCTTGTGCTAGCCGCGGCCCTCGGCGCATTCGGTCTTGTTGCGCTCTTTCTTATCGCCTAAGAAATTTGTTCATAAATTCAGCTATCGCTGAAATTATAAACACTTATTCAAAATGCGCGTGCTGCGCGCGGGAGGCGACCGTTTCTGCAAGCAGGGGGTAGCGGGACAATGTCTCGTCTTTTTTTATAAGCTCCAGCGCCTCGGTACGGGCGGCTTCGACTAATTTGAGATTTTTTAGAGCCTCCATGCCGATGTCGGAGACGCCCCACTGTTTGCGGCCGCCGAGCTCTCCCAGGCCACGTTGCAACAGGTCCTGTTCGGCCAACTCAAACCCGTTTTTGGCGGTAACGAGCGCTCTCAGCCGCGCGGTCGTGGACTCCCCGCGGCTCTCGGGCACCACAAAGCAGTATGCCTGATGATTGGAGCGCACGACGCGGCCGCGCAGCTGGTGGAGCTGGGAGAGGCCGAAGCGTTCTGCACCCTCTATTATAATCATCGTCGCGTTGGGGACATTGACACCCACTTCTACAACGGAAGTCGCAACCAAAATATCTATTTCGTGATTGGAAAAACGCGCCATGACGCCGTCTTTTTCTTTCGGCGTCATTTTGGAGTGCAAAATATCCAGCTCAAATTCAGGGAAGACGTCATATTTCAGCCGCTTGGCTTCCGCTTTGACCGACTTGGCTTGCAGGGCAAACGCTTTGTCGGGGTCGGGCTCGTCGATGCGCGGGCAGATGACATATGCCTGCCGTCCTTCCTGCAGCAATCCGCGCATGTGTTCGTACGCCTTAGCGCGCTCCGCCGGCTTAACTATTTCGGTAATTATTTTTTTGCGCCCCGGCGGCATTTCGTCGAGTAGCGTCAGGTCGAGGTCGCCGTATATGGTAAGAGCGAGCGTGCGCGGGATGGGCGTAGCGGTCATAGAAAGGAGATGCGGGAGCTGCTTGTCCTTCTTAGCCAGCTTGCGCCGCTGGCTGGTGCCGAAGCGATGCTGTTCGTCGATGACAACCAGAGCAAGGTGTTTAAACTGCACCGACTTTTCAATGAGCGCGTGCGTGCCGATGAGTACCGGTATCTCGCCCCCTGCCACCCATTTTAAGAGTTGCGCGCGCGAGATGCTGGTGATTTTGTCGCGCGAAACTTTAGAGGGGAATTTGTAGCATCCCGAGCCCGTGATGAGTCCGATGTTGATAGGGAAGTGTTCAAAAAACTTTATAAACGACTCGAAATGCTGTTTTGCCAAGATTTCAGTCGGCGCCATGTAGGCCACCTGTAATGTCCCAAAATTTTGTGCGGGCGGGCGAGTATGCACGACGGCGTAGGTAGCGACCGCGGCGACGGCTGTCTTGCCGCTCCCCACGTCGCCCTCAAGCAGGCGCGACATCGGATGTCCGGCGCGCAGGTCGCCAAGTATCGCCTCAATTGCTTTCTTTTGCGCGACGGTCGCCTCAAACGGAAACTCCGCCATAAACTCGCCGACTTCTTTATGGGTTGCCTCGATAGAAAAGCTTTTCTCGCGGTTTTGCAGGACGCGCTCGCGCTGGCGCTCTAGCTGTATCATAAACACCTCCTCAAACGCAAAGCGCTTGCGCGCCGCCTCGGCCTGCTTGGCTTCTTTGGGTGTGTGTATCCACACCAGCGCAGTTTTAAGAGTTGGCAAGTTATATTTTTTAAGCATCGCGGGCGGAATAGGGTCTTCCGCTTCTATTTTTTGCTCAAATATTTTTTTGATTGCACTCCTAAACCATAGCGAACTTATACCGCGCGACTCGGGGTACACAGCAAATAAGTCTGAAAAAATAGTCTGGCCTGCCGGCCTCTGGGGTCTTGGCCGAGACAGGAGATCCGAGGACTTTTTTTCAGGGCTTATTTGCTGTGAAAATAGTCCCGCCTCTGTCGCTGAAATTTTTTGCAGTTGCGGATTTGCCAAATATATTTTATCCGCGCTGCCGCTTACTTTGCCCACCGCCTTAACCAGCGTGCCGTCCGCGTACATCTTGGCGATGTAGGGCTGATTGAACCACCGCAGTTTTATGCGTCCCGTCGAGTCGCGCAGGTATCCCTCGCTCATCGGTATGCGGCTCTTCCATCCCTTTTTAGTTTCCAGTTTCTCCAGCGTGCCGATAATACTAGCCTCCTGTCCGCTCACTAATCCCGCAATCTGCGCCTCATCTCCTCCGACATCGTAGCGGGAAGGGAAGTGATACAAAAGGTCGCGCAAGGTCTTGATTCCAAGCTTGCGCAGTGCCGCCTTTTGGGTGTCGATAAGCCTGAAGTGGTCAGTAATCGGGTTTGACATCCACATGTGCTGAGTATATCAATAAGGCAGAAGTCAGTACTGGGAGGATATCATGATGCCGTCGAAGTTTAACTTCCGCGTGTCGGCAATATCGCTGTCGTGTCTGGTATGCGCGAGCGCTCTCATATCGCTCGCTGTGTGCTACGGTAACATTTACGGATTCGGCAACGCTATTCGCTCGCTCACACAAGTTGTCGAGCCCAAGAATGCGTTTAATACGATCGCGTGGTTACGGGGGTGCACGCTCCTCTTTGCGGCGGTGTTTCCGTTCCGCGCGCATTTAAATGCTCGTCCGCCGCTGTTTGCGTTCACGTTTGCGTCGGTCTTTGTTGGCACTCTCATACCGTGGCTCATTTTGGGGTCGCTCACCAAGGACCTGCTCACGTTTGTGCTTTTCGCGCACGGCTGGGCACTCATTATGTATTTCTTACTCCTGCTGTGGGTTCCGAAACCAGAATCCACCATGGAATCAGCCCCGTCCACCTAACTTAGGTGGACTTTTTCTTTTTGGTATACTGCCCAGATGGTCAAAAATATTTCAAAGGCCGCGATCGCGCTCCACAAAAAGCTGGGGGGAAAAATCCGTATAGAAAGCACTATGAAAGTTACCTCCCGTGAGGACCTTTCTCTTATATATACGCCGGGAGTGGCGGCGGTTTCGTCCCTTCTTGCCAAGAACAAAAAGCTTGCCCGCGACTACACCATCAAAAGTAAAATGATAGCAGTTATCTCCGACGGCTCCGCCGTTTTGGGCCTTGGCAACATCGGCCCCTATAGCGCACTGCCGGTGATGGAAGGGAAGTGCGCGCTGTTTAAAACGTTTGCAAATGTAGACGCGTTTCCGATTGTGCTCGACACGCAAGACCCGGACGAGATAATAGAAACGGTCGTACGGATCGCTCCCGTGTTCGGCGGCATCAACCTCGAGGACATCGCGGCGCCGAAATGTTTTTATATAGAAGAGGAATTGAAGAAACGCCTCGACATCCCCGTGATGCACGACGACCAGCACGGCACGGCGGTTGTCGTTCTTGCGGCGCTGATAAACGCGGCGAAAGTCGTTAAAAAAGATTTCAAAAAATTAAAAGTCGTGGTCTCCGGTGCGGGCGCGGCTGGAACCGCCTCGGCAAAACTGCTGCACAGGGCGGGAGTAAAGGATATCATCATGCTCGACCGCAAAGGCATCATCAACGCTTTGCGTCCCGAGCCGCACAAGCGCTCGCTTGCCAGACTCACTAATCCGCGCAGAGTCAAAGGCGGTCTGCAAGAGGCGCTTTGCGGCGCGGACGCGCTGCTCGGCGTCTCGGGCCCAGGGCTCGCGACCGCCGCGGATATCAGACTCATGGCCAAGCGTGCGATAGTCTTTGCCATGGCAAACCCAACACCCGAAATAACCCCCGAAGAGGCAAAAAAGGGAGGTGCGATGGTAGTCGGCACCGGACGGAGCGGTTACCCGAACCAAATCAACAACTCGCTGGTGTTCCCCGGCATCTTCCGCGGTGCGCTCGACCACAAGGTGCGCCAGATTACTGACGAGATGAAAATAAAAGCCGCCAAAAATCTCGCCGCGCTGGTCAAAAATCCGACCGCCTTGCGCGTGGTGCCCGGGCCTTTCGATAAAGGCGTCTCGCAAGCGGTCGCGCGGGCGGTGAAAGAGAGTTAGAGTAAAACCGTCTGTATATGAGGGATCTCCAAAAAGACTTTAACCTCGCCTTTGAGGCTTATAACGATGAGCTCTTCAGGCACGCGAGCATGCGGCTGAAAGACCGTGACCGGGCGTTGGAACTCACGCAAGAGTGCTTCCTCAAGGTGTGGGGATACGCGCAAAAGGGGGAGGAAATCCGCGAAATGAGGCCCTTCCTCTACCGGACGCTGCGGCATCTCATCATCGACGAGTACCGCCGCAAAAAGCCGGTATCGCTCGAACAAATGGTCGAAGGCCAGGAAGACATGAGCGTCGAGGTACTGCTTCCGCCGGATGAAAGCAACACGCTCGAAGCGGCGATAGAGCGCTTCGACGGCAAACGCGCGATGGCGGCGCTGCAGAAACTCCCGGATGCTTACCGCGAAGTGCTGTCCTTGCGGTATGTCGAGGGCTTGAGCCCCGGCGAAATTGGCGGGATAGTAGGGGAGAGCGAGAACGCGGTCAGTGTCCGCATCCACCGGGGACTGAAGAAGTTGAAGGAAGTATTACAAAATCATGAATCTTAATAATTTAAAACACGAAGCAGACAAGATCCGGCTCACCAGCTTGGAGAAGTCTGCTATGCGCGCGCGGATTTTTGAAACGCGCAGTCCGTATGTATTTATGTCTTACCACATGCGCATGGCTTTGGCAGGACTCGTGCTGTTTGTGTTTGCCGGCACGGGCACGGTTTCGGCTGCGCAAGGAGCGTTGCCCGGCGACTTACTCTACCCGGTCAAAGTTTCCGTAAACGAAAAGGTGGAGGTGGCGCTTGCGCCGACCCCGGCCGCCAAGGCGGAGGTGCAGGTGAGGCTCGCGGAGCGGAGGGTGGATGAGGCGCGGGAGCTCTCGGTGCGGGGCCGGCTTGACGAGAAGACCGCCAAAATTCTTACGGATGATTTCGACAAGCATTCCGCGCAAGCGCTCGCGCTTGTGGAGCCGGATGAGCAAGATGAGCCGGAGATTAAAAACGCTCCGGTACAGGCCATGATGAATGTCTCGATTGCGGCGCCGGAAGCTGACTCTTCTTCTACTACGCCGGAGCAGGGAAAGCCCTCAGTTAAAAAGTCCCGCGGACACCGCAGTGAGATTAGAGAGTCGTTGCGCGAAAAAGGGGAGCTTCTTAAGGAAATCAAAATCCGCTCGCAGAGGCAAGAAATCAAAGACGGAGGCGGGGAGGGTATCGAAATAAAAATAGAGTTGTAGAAAATCCGCCCGAAGGCGGATTTTCTATCTGCGGAGAGGGAGGGATTCGAACCCTCGGAACCATTTCTGGTTCAACATCTTAGCAGGATGCTCCATTCGACCGCTCTGGCACCTCTCCTGTCTGCTGTATCCTACGTGAGTTGCGGTATCTTATCAAATGCGGTTATTTCAAAATGGTATAGTGGTTTTGTGTAGGAAACACTCTACATGTTTACCACCTGGCACAATAAAGAGCCGTCAGCGGTTTTTGAAGCACTTCATACCACCGAGAACGGACTGAGTGCCAACGAGGCCATCCGGCGGCTCAAAGAAGACGGGTTCAACGCCCTGCCCGAAGCGAAGCCTGACGGCCTCGCGGCCATTTTCCTGCGCCAGTTCCGCAGTCCGCTCATTTACATCCTGCTAGCCGCGAGCGGCATCGTATTCCTTATGGGCGAGGTCATCGACGGTTCCATCATCCTCGCTGTGCTTTTGTTTAACGCGATCGTTGGCACCATACAGGAAGGCAAGGCTCAGAACACGCTCCTCGCGCTCAAGAAGTTCGTGGAGACTACCGCAACGGTACTGCGTGGCGGTCAGGAACTGACAATACCGGACCGCGAAGTAGTGCGTGGCGACGTACTGGTTTTACAGGAGGGGGAGAAGATCCCCGCCGACGCCCGCGTGATAGCCACGAACAATCTCAAGGTAGACGAGGCGTCCCTTACCGGAGAGTCAGAACCGGTGAGCAAAATCCCCGAGGTGATACACAAAGATACGCTTACCGCGCCCGAGCAGCGCAACATGCTGTTTAAGGGCACGAATATCGTCGCGGGAAACGGCAGAGCCGTGGTTGTCGCAACCGGACAGAATACGGTCATAGGCAAAATCGCCGTGCAGATATCGGCCATAGACTCGGAAATCCCGCTCAAGGCTAATATCCGCTACCTCTCCCGCGCCATTATCATTGTTGTGGCGGTCATCAGCGCATTTTTGTTCGTACTAGGCCTTGCTAAAGGGCAGGATATCGTCACCATCTTTACCACGGTCGTATCTTTGGCGGTGTCCATTATCCCCGAGGGTCTGCCCATCGTCATCACGCTGGTCTTGGCAACCGGCGTATGGCGCATGTCCAAACGCAACGCGCTTATAAAGAAGTTGCAGGCGGTGGAGGCATTGGGACAGGCTCGGGTCATAGCCGTAGACAAGACCGGCACCATCACCAAAAACGAGCTTGTGGTCCGTGAGGTATATACCGACGGCAAAACATTCAAGATCGGCGGCGTGGGCTACGAGCCGAAGGGGTCTGTTGAGCTCGGCGGCAAAGTGGTTGACGCGGCTAACCACCCCGAGTTGCTCCTTGCCGGAAAGGTGGCGGCTTTGTGCGCCGGTGCCAGGGTTACCTACTTAGAGGCCGAGGGCCGCTGGCGCGTGTCGGGCGACCCTACCGAGGCCGCTATCCGGGTGCTCGGGGAGAAAGTAGGTTTTATGAAAGACGATCTTATGCGCGAGTCGCCGTTTGTGGCAGAGTTGCCGTTTGATTACAAACTCAAATATCACGCCACGGTTTATAAAGTAGACAGCAAGAATTTTCTTACCGTTGAAGGTGCTCCCGAAGCCGTGCTCGCGCTCTGCACGCAAATCCGCCGTGACGGCGAGAACAAGCCAATGCGGAAGCAGGACAAAGAAGAGCTTGAGGCCACGCTTACGCAAATGTCCGAGCGCGGCCTGCGCGTAGTGGCCGGAGCGGTGCGGGAGCAGGTGCCGTCTGCACTTACTCCGGACGCGGTGCACGGCCTTACCTTTGTGAGCTTCTTTGGCATGCAGGATGCCTTGCGACCCGAAGTCGCCGAGGCTATGGAGCGGGCTACTGCGGCGGGCATCAAGGTGGTCATGATCACGGGCGATCATAAACTTACTGCCCGCGCGATAGCTAAGGATGCGGGGATTTGGAAGGAGGGCGACAAAGTCTATACAGGCGCGGAAATCGATGAGATGTCCGACGCGGAGCTTGCAGTAAGACTGGAAGGAGTGTCGGTTTTTGCGCGGGTAACCCCGGAGCACAAGCTCCGCATCGTCAATGCCTACAAGAAGCGCGGCGAAATAATCGCCATGACGGGCGACGGGGTCAACGACGCGCCGCCGCTTGTGGCGGCCGATCTAGGCGTTGCTATGGGCAAAATAGGTACGGAGGTCGCCAAGGAGGCGGCAGACATCATCCTACTGGATGACAACTTCGGTAGCATCGTTTCGGCGGTGGAGGAGGGTCGGAGTATCTACAAGACTATAAAGAAAGTTATTTTATATCTTTTCTCCACCAGTCTCGGAGAAGTACTTGTGATAACCGGCGCATTGCTGCTCGGATATCCGCTGCCCATTCTCGCGGCACAGATTATCTGGCTCAACTTCGTCACCGACGGGTTTCTTGATGTTGCGCTCGCTATGGAACCGAAAGAGGAGGGGCTTCTCTCCAGCGCGTTCAAGAAGCCCAATAAATATATTGTTGACGGGCTCATGGCGCGGCGCATGGTGTTTATGGCACTCCCGATGGCTCTTGGCACACTCTTCCTGTTCCAGGGATACTTTGAAAACGACCTCGCCAAGGCATGGACTATCTCTCTCACCACTCTTGCGGTATTCCAATGGTTCAACGCGTGGAACTGCCGCTCCGAGAGCAAGTCGATATTCCAAATGGATTTCTTCTCCAACAAGTTTCTGCTCGGCGCTACGACACTCGTGATATTTCTGCAGATACTCGCGGTATATACGCCTTTCCTGCAAAGCATCCTGCGCACCGTACCGCTCTCCCTCTCTGAATGGCTGATGATTATTCCGGTCGCGGCGTCAATAGTGGTGGTGGAAGAAGTTCGTAAGTTTTTCTATCGTAAAAGATTGGACCGTAACGCTTACGCGGCGGCTGATGTTCATGTCGCGCTACAATAACAGTATGCCTATCGTTATTCACAACCACTGGATCGACAAGTTAGCGGTACTAACCGGAGTGGTATCGGGTTTCGCGCTGTATCCTCAGATTTTCATAATCATCACGAGCGGGTCTCCCGAGAGCGTATCGCTTACGACCTATGCGATTATTCTTCTGAACAGCATTGTGTGGTTCACGTACTCCATCCATCGCGGTTTGATTTCACTCGCCATCCCGTCAATCCTTAATATATTTGCTTCTGCGGTGGTCATCGCCTGGTTTCTCGTCGTTTGAGTTGAATCTCCGATAGAGGTACTATCAACTGGATGAGACAAGTCCTTCTGGTTACGGGCGCGGCTGTTCTTGTGGTGAGCCTCGTTGTGGGGTTTTTTGCCATGAGCCAGGCGAACCAGGAAGAGCTTGAACTAACATCGCGTATGCAGTCGCGCAGCCAAGTCTTGGCTGACAGCCTTGCCGAAAGTATCGAGCCCGCATATAACACGCGCGCCACAAGCACGGTACAAAGAATCATTGACAGGTTTGTAAGCAGCGAGCGGCTGGCGGGACTCAGCGTTTTTGACAGCTCGGGTGTACTCGTCGCGGGCTCCTCCGACATGCCACTTCCCGCAGACGGGAAAATAATAACGACAGCGATGGATAGTGACGAGCCAGGAGGAGATTTTGTCCGCCGCAACGATGGAACCTACTACGTGCATACCATACCGCTCCACGAGGACAAGCGGGTCATCGGCGCACTCGTTCTTGCTCAGAATGCTACCTATATTGACGAAGGTATACGCAGTGTCTGGAAGGACAATATAATCCGATGGCTATTCCAGATCCTAGTTTTTGCCGCGACGATTTTCGTCCTCGTTCGATGGGTCTTTTTTCACTCAATCTCCAAAATGGTTGAGTCGTTGCAGGCGATCCGCAAAGGCAATTCCGAGAGTGACGCGACACCGAGCTCAAGTTTCTTCAAACCGCTTGCGGGAGAAATATCGAAAGTGACAAAGAGTTTGCGCCAGGCGCGGCAAGCGGCGAGCGAGGAGGCTCGTATGCGTCTCGAAAAGATCGATTCTCCGTGGACGGCCGAACGTCTCAGGGAATTTATAAAAGCGCATCTCAAAGACCGCCCAATATTTGTGCTCTCGAATCGCGAGCCGTATGTTCACACTAAGACGAAGGGCAAAATCGAATGGTCTGTTCCGGCAGGCGGAGTGGTAACGGCGCTGGAACCTGTTATGGAGGCATGCGGGGGTATGTGGATCGCGTACGGTAGCGGTAATGCGGATGCAGAGACTGCCGACGAGAACGGAAATATAATGGTTCCGCCAGACGAGCCGAGGTATACGTTGAAACGCGTGTCGCTCACGAAAAACGAGATTGAGGGGTACTATATCGGCTTCTCCAACGAAGCGCTTTTACCTCTTTGTCTCATGGCGCATACGCGCCCGCTCTTTCGTGTTGAGGACTGGATTGAGTACAAAAAGGTCAATGCTAAGTTTGCGAAAATCCTACTCAACGAGATACGAGGAGTTGAGCGGCCGATCGTCCTCGTTCAGGATTATCATCTCGCACTCGTTCCAGAGATAATAAAGAAGAAGCGGCCTAATGCGCTGGTCGCGATTTTTTGGCATATTCCCTGGCCATCAGCTGCGCAATTCAACATATGTCCATGGCGGAAAGAACTTTTGCAAGGAATGCTCGGAGCAGACCTCGTAGGGTTCCATACGCAGCAACACTGCAACAACTTCATAGAGACGGTCGGAAATGAAATTGAATCGCGCATCGATTACGAGCAGTTCTCTATATTTCGTAACGAACATAAGACGGCAATCAAGCCGTTCCCTATATCGATTGCATTTCCCGGTAACGCAGACGGACACGATGAGCCCAACCGGAAGACGCTCGATACTCTCGGTATCCACGGCGAACACCTGGTGTTGGGTGTGGATCGTCTTGATTATACAAAAGGGATACTCGAACGTTTCAAAGCGGTCGAGTTCTTGCTGGACACTCATCCTGAATACGTGAAAAAACTGACATTGCTTCAAATTGCCTCGCCGACCCGCGAGATGATTGAGAAGTATAGAGAATACGCCGCTCGCGTGACCGAGGAGGCGGAGCGAATCAATAAAAGATTCGGTACCAACGGTTGGAAGCCCATCGTGCTCGAAAAGAAAAATTACTCCCACGGCGAACTCATCCATCTCTACCAACTCGCGGACGTATGCCTGATAACATCCTTGCATGACGGGATGAATCTTGTGGCGAAGGAGTATGTTGCCGCACGGCGCGACGAATCGGGTGTACTGATCTTGAGCCAGTTCGCGGGGGCTTCGCGAGACTTGAAGGGTGCGCTGATAATCAATCCGTATAGCGCCGAGGAAACATCGGCCGCCCTTCACACAGCTCTTTCCATGCCGAAAACCGAACAACACAACCGAATGAAGCTAATGCGTACTTCGGTCCGCGATTACAATATCTATCGCTGGTCGGCGGAGCTTATTAAAGCGCTTTCGCAGCTTGAATAATTGATACCATCAGTCATGAACATAGCAATTGTCTGCTCGAATTATTTTAATATTAGGAAAGAGACCGCAAACGGAACGGCGATTTTCAGCTATAGTTTTATGGCCGAACTGGCCAAACATGCGAAAGACAAATCCCTTTCAATCACCGCATTCGCTTCGGGTGCATCGGAACTTCCAGTAAAGGTCGTGAGCATTGATTACAAGCCGTCGTCCGCGGACGAGGATCTCATAGCCAGCGGGAAAAATGTCCTGTATGAACAGACCCTTCTTTCGAAAGCTTTTTCAATGCAGGACCAGTTTGATCTTTACCATATCAATATTGGCGATGGCGACATCGCACTGCCGTTCTCTCCCTTTGTCGAAAGACCTATCATAATAACAATTCACCACGTCCTTAGCACCGACTACATGCGCAAATTCTTTTCCTTCTACAGAAAGAGGCCGAACATATTTTTTGTCTCGGCGAGCAATGCGCAAAGACACCTTTTGCCAGGCCTGAACTACGTATCGACGATTTATCACGGCATCGATCCTGCAATTTTTGAATTCAGCGAAAATGGCGGAGAGAGTTTAATGTGGGCAGGTAGGGTTGTTCCAGAAAAAGGAGCGGATATAGTTGTCGATGTCGCGAGAAAAGTCGGCTGCGGAGCGAAACTTTTCGGGATCCCGAGAAAGGAGCATCAGGCGTGGCTCAATGAAAAAGTTCTTGACAAATTCAGTCAGTCGAACATCGTAAAGAAGATTTCTTTTGCAACCGGACACGACAGATTTCAGCTCATTCGGCACTACCAGACAAGCAGGGCTTTTCTTCTCCCGATTTCCTACGAAGAATCGTTTGGCCTCGTGCTTATCGAGTCTATGAGTTGTGGAACGCCGGTTATAGCATTTGCACGAGGTTCTATACCCGAGATCATCGAGGACGGAAAAACGGGTTTTATCGTAAACCCTTCAGATATAGATATCCGGGGAAATTGGACGATCAAGAAAACTGGAACCGATGGGTTGCGTGAAGCCGTGGAGAGAATCTATGCGATGCCACAGGCTGAGTACAACAAAATGCGGTGTGCGTGTCGCGACAGGGTCATGCGCCACTTCACTATTGAAAGGATGGCCAAAGAATATCTTCAGGCGTACAAAAAGATAACTCAGATTTAAGATGGCATAACACTCGCGCCTCGCGATGGCTGAAGCGGCTAAGGTGACCGCTGTGGTAAGATTCCTTCCGCCTCCGCACGAACGGGCATAGGTGTTACGCGACCGCTCCCCATCGGGAGCGGTTTTGCGTTCCATGGTGTTATTTGATGCGCTTAAGTACGTCCTTAGCTTTATGTTTTCGGAGTTTATTAACCAGGGATACTGCGTCGTAACCTTTATTTTTTAGGGTAGCAATAGCGACTTCGCGCCATTCGAGATTACCAGGTTCTGTGAACGTTGTTCTCAATTCTCTTATCGTTGCGAGAGCCCCTTGCGCCCACTTTTGAAAGTCACCAAGATTCCAAAGAGATACGTCTCCGAGATGACTCGCTGCCGCCTCCCTTACTGTCGTAGCGGGTGTAATAAGAACTGGAAGTATATCTGCCTTGGCTGCTGCTGCAACATTATCGCGCATCCATGCAGGGTGAGAGGCAGCCTGACGGGCCTTGTATACGTCGATTGCGGTAGATTCACTTGCTCCAGAGTGGTCTTCGAACACAAGACACAAATCGGCGCTTATCCACCACGGATCTGGAGCCCCGTCAGTTTCTTTGTTGTCAGCCTCAAATCCCAGCATTGTTCCGAGTAGTTTATGTGCGTTTTCAAATTCTGTGGTGTCTGATGACGCTAAGCCTTCTATTATTTCTTTTTCGCGCACTGAATAGCGACGCTCGTAAGTCGTACCTAGCGTCGCAAGTGTTGATTCGAGATGCTCTACTTGCTGCAGGATTATTCCATCATCCTCTTTTTCTGCCAGCTTTCCTGAATAGCGAGCGAGAGGAACGAGCCATGTTATGCCCGTTGCAGCTTCTTTCGCTCTAGCAAATTCTTCTTGCGCCCGTGCGCCAAACGCATTGCTCCCTCCCGATTTCATCGCTAGTCGAGCGGCGCTGCCAGCAAGGTAGTGCCAAAGCGCACGATATCCGCGAAGGTCCGATGTTTTTAATGCAGAGAGAACAGAGTCTGCACTGGCCAGTGCTGCTTCGTAATCTTTTTGCCACATCCTTTTCTGGTAGTCGATCTCGCTCCCCACCGCCGCCTGTAGTTCAGCCATTGAGGGAAACGGCTGTTTGGTCATGCTTTTACGAAGAGTCACTATCTGCTGGCTGATCTTCTCCCAGTCCTCTCCGTTTTGGAGAAAGATTTTCAAGTTTTCAACAATGCCCTGAGCATTCATGCCTTTTGATTGTTCTACGCCGAACTCGAGTTCGGCTTGTAGTTCCGGATGAAAGTATTTACGCCGACGAATATCAGCTAGATAGTCAGGCAGCTCTTCGCCCGACACGACAACGGCAGAATAATCTTCAAGCGATCTAGTGCAACGTCCGATGGCTTGCAGAACTCGTGTCTGGATTCTTTCGTTGAAAAGAGCGTTGGCTCCCATACGGGACATCAAGAAGCGTTCTTGAAGGTTCGTTGCTTTTGGAAGACCTTCTATAAACAGGAGTCGGCATTCCTCGCCAGGAAAGTCGATGCCGTCGTAGCGGTTCGCGATGACCGCTGCGGCCGCTTTAGCACTGACAAAAAGTCCTTTAGTTTCTTCTATATCGTCCACGCTAAAGACCTGATAACCAAGGGTGTTGGTAACCTCTTCCTTTATTTCCTCGCAGAGTTTGTTATTCGGCACCAATATAAGACTTCTATCCGCTTGTTTCATAAGCTCGAGCCTCAGTTTTTTGGACTCGTCTATCGAGAGCGACATTTCCGGGAATATAAAAAAACGTCTGCCCACGCCATGACTATCCCACCCTTCTGATACGGGAAGGCGTTTAATAGGCGATCGTCCAATTAGGCGCTCGAGATCCCCACCTTCTCCGAGTGTTGCAGACATATATATCCTTTGTTTGGGACGTGAGAACGCTTGGTGTGTCCATGTGGGTGGTATCAGTGGTCTGATTAGTATTTCCTGAGACGAAAAATACAAGTGACACGCATGAACACTGTCTCGAATCATCCGCCATGGATAGATGAGGTCTGTCCTACCTGTATGCGTATCCATTATTTCCGTCACCTGGTCCACTATTTGCATGTACTCTGGTGTCGGCAATTTATCTACCCATGCCCAGTCGGTGATACTCTCGACCTCGCCTGTCAGGCGAGTATAGTGAAGCGACTCTAAAATTGGTTTGAGAGCTACACATAGTGCGGTGTGCAGAGCTGCATGAGCTGGATTTTTCCGTTCAATCCGCACCGACCAGAGGGCAGATATATAATTTTCAGCCGCGTGTACGTCATCCAATATCACAACATCGGCATCATCAAAAAAAGGAGCACTGTTAAATAAACTGCTGTAGGTAGTTACCGCTATACGCGCTCCACTTTTATAATCGGCGCGAGCGATAGGGTCGTAATATTTATTTTGGCCCGTGAATCCATTTACTGTAAGTCCGTATTTTTCCTCCGCCTGCTCAACAACTTGATTAACAAGCTGCTTTGTCGGTGCCAGGTATACGACCTTCTCATTGAATTTTCTGCGTCGCCATTCTCCGATGAGCAAGCCCACGAGGGTTTTGCCACTACCCGTAGGAAGCTGAAGCGCGACGTCTGATTCATCAAGAGCTGATGCTGCGTATGTGCGCATAAGTTCTTGCTGATGAGGCAAAACACCTGGTATTTTGCGACGAGGAAGATCGAGGAAAAGCTTCTCAGGGCTGTCCGGAACGCCTGTCGAGGGTTGTATATCCTTAAAGGCCATAAGTAGCCGTATCTTAGCTCTTTTTGACCTAGAATTACAGGATTGCTCAATCTACTTTTCCAGTGTTACCACCCCACGCGTGAGCACCAGCTTGCTCTTGATGCATAGCAGCAGCTCGCGCTTTTCGGTCACGCTACCTTCGCGTAACAGGTATTTGGCATAGTCGCGTAGATCGATTTCTTTTTGTGGCTTCGCGTTCGTTGCCGCACCGGTAAATGCGCGCTGGAACTTCCGCATACGTTCCACCTCGGCCTCAAACTTCTCGCGCATGCTGATGTTGTTGAGGTCGATGTGGTCCATGATCTTCACTGTCTGCGTGATCATCTCCTCTTCGCGCACGTAACCATTCTTACAGTCTTTGTCCCGCGCCCGTGTACAGCCGTAGTAGACGTAGCGGTTGGAAGACCCATCCTTCAGCTTCTTGAATTTTTCCTCCGCTGTGATGCCCGAGCCGCACGCTCCACATAGCATGAGTTTGATGAAGGCGAACTCTTTGATATCGGAGCGTATGATGCGGTCCCGTTTGAGCTGTTCCTGCACTTTGTCGAACAATTCCTTCGTTATCAGCGGCTGGTGTTTGCCGTCGTACCAGATACCGCTCTTTACTGGATACTCGAACACCCCGTAGTAGAAGGGGTTTTGCAGTACTACATATACGCTACTTAGCGTCATATTTTTATTGCCTCGACTCTTGAAGTTGAGCTCGAATTTGAGCCACTGATATATCTTCCTACCACTCCATTTGTCGTTGGCGACTTTCTCGAACATTTGCTTTACCACTGGTGCTCGCAAGGTGTCTACTACCGCGTGGCATTTTCGGTCCATGTGCTTCTCGTTGCTGTAGCCCACCGGCGCGACGCCGGGGCGCAGACCCATCTCACATCGAGTTCGCAATCCGCGCTTCACGTTCACACCACGATTATCGTTCTCAAGCTTGGCTTGCGAGCCGAGAATCATTAGGAGGAACTTCTCGTTCGGATTGTTCCTGAAACTCTGGCTATGCGTGCGTATCTCTTGTAGCCCACCCGCGTCCATGAGGTCGACTATCTTGCCGAGGTCGCCCGCGTTTCTACTAATGCGATCCGGTGCCCACGTGAGGATGCCGTTGTATTTACCGGCTCGTAGGTCCTCGACTATCTCGTTAAAGACTGGCCGCGTGCCGGTCTCTTTTGCCGAGTGACTCTCTCGCTTCATCTCTACGATCTCTAGCCCCTCTCGATCGGCGAGCTGGAGCATCTCTTTTATCTGCGAGTCGATGGAGAGGACTTGCCGTTCCTCCGACTCGGTGCTCTTTCTTGCGTAGAGGCAGTATTTGACCTTAACGGGCTGCACTACGGGGTTCTGCCTCTTAATGTCCCCGAAGCTCGGCCTTGTCGTTGTATTTTCCATACAGCTCAAGGGATGACGCAGACCTCCGAAGGAGTCCAGAGCGTCCGAATGCCCTCGGAGTTGGTAAGTCGCTTTAGATATTGGCTGATATGTGTTGAGGTACTTGGACTGCCTATCAAAAGCGTTGAAAAATGACCAAAAATAAGCGATTATATAGGCGAAGTAGGAAAGAGAGGAGACGCCGTCGCCGATTTCGCCCAATGGCAAAAGACTATTCAAAACTAGAAAAAGAGGAGCTAATCAAGCTAGTAGAGAAGCTCGATTCCCGGAAAAAGTACGGGCTAATTTGGGATGAGGAAAAAGTTAAAGAGCAGTTTGAGAAAGACGCCGAGAATGCCTTGCCAGTGTTGAAAGAAATTAGTAGTAAAGAAATTACTGACGAGGACACATCGAAGCCGGTAAATATTTTAATCGAGGGCGACAACTACCACGCCCTTTCGGTTTTGAATTTTACGCACCAGGGTAAAATCGACGTAATTTATATCGACCCGCCATATAACACTGGAAAAGAAGATTTCAAATACAATGATAAATGGATAGACGAGACTGATGCGTATAAAAATAGTAAGTGGCTTTCGTTTATGAATAAAAGGTTGAAGCTGGCGAGCAATCTTTTAAAGGAGAGTGGAATCATTTTTATATCGATTGACGACAACGAATCTGCACAGTTAAAACTTCTTTGTGATGAAATTTTTGGAGAGAATAATCGATTGTCTACGCACCACATCCAAGTAAGATATGGTGGTAAAAATCTTAACGAAAGAAAAGATTTTCAAGAACTCATAGAATACACTTTTGTATATGCAAAAAATAAATATTTTTTTGAGGCAAACAAGCCGCACGAGGAATATGATATTGAGAAGTTCAATTTGGAAATAGAGGAGCTAAAAAAACCGGATAAAAGTTTGGAGATTAATGGAAGAAAAGTGGACATATTTTTAGCTGGCTCATACTCCATAACTAAAAAAGAGAAAGGCAACTTGGAACTTTTTAAGGAAACGTGGATATCCGGATCAATTTATTCTGGTACTGGTCACGGTACTATGTATCAAAAAGTAGTAGAAAACAGAGTTAAGACCGACGGACTGTCTACTTTATATAAAATCGATGGATTGGGCGAAGACGGCCTTGGGTTTAGATACATGATTAATCCTCAAAGAGAATCATCGTCGAGAGGAAAAATGTTTACTAAGATACCTACAGAAAAAAAAGAGGCATTAAAAAACGGTAATCTTGAAGTAGACCGTCCTATTATAAATTATTATGATTTTAGTCCTGACTTCGGGAATATAAGACAGGAGGGCGGCGTGGGTTTTAATGCTGGTAAAAAACCGGTAAAGATGCTGAAGCAATTTATAAACTATCACAAAAATAAAAACGCAGTTGTATTGGATTTTTTTGCTGGATCAGGCTCTACAGGTCACGCTGTGCTCGACTTAAATAACGAGGATGGCGGAAAACGTAGCTTCATTGTCTGTACTAATAATGAGAATGGTATATGCGAAGAAGTTTGCTATCCGAGAATCAGAAATGTCATCAAGGGACATTCGTCGTATGAAGCTACGGGTGGTTCCCTCAAATACTTCAAGACCAAATTCATAAAGAAGCAATCGAATGGCGACGATTTCAAGATGCGCATCACTAATGAATGCACGGAGATGTTGTGTTTGCGCGAGGGTGTTTTTGACGAATTAAAAAAGACCGCCCACTACCGCATATTCCAGCAAGGCAACAAGACGCTCGCGGTCTATTATTCCCTTGCTCGTATAGGTCTGCCCGCCCTCAAAAAGGAGATGGAAAAAATTGACGGCGAGAAAATGCTCTACTGCTTTACCCTCGATCCGAGCGGTCTTTCCAAGACCGAGTTTGTTGGCTGGCATGGGGTTACACTCGAGCCGATTCCGCAGAAGATACTCGATGTCTACAAACAAATCTATGAATATTGACCTCAAGCCGTATCAGGAAAAGGCAGTCAATCAGTTGATCGATACAACGGTCAAACTTTTAGGCTATGACGGACCGGGTGAGGTGTGCGTATTTCAAGCACCTACCGGTTCCGGCAAGACCATCATGATGGCCAAGTACATCGAGGGAATCATAAAAGAACTCCCCAAAGATGACCTGTGTTTTATATGGATGAGTATCGGCAAGGGCGAGCTACATTTGCAAAGTAAACATTCGTTGGAAAAAGTCTTCGCCGGTTTTCCTCGAGTTACGTCAGTAGAGGATGCTTTCAGTGGGGGCCGAGAGCGAATTGTGCAGAACGAAGTCGTGGTCGCCAACTGGGAAAAACTCCGAAGCAAGGAGCGCGAGTCTGGCGACTGGAAAAATCTAGTCATGAAAGACGGCGAGAAGCTCAATTTTCGAGACGTGCTTGAAAAGACTAAGGAGCAGCGCAAAATCATCCTTATCATCGACGAGAGCCACGTCAGTGCCGACACCCAACGCGCAAACGAACTCCGAGACCTTATTGGTGCCGATCTTGTGATTGAGATGTCTGCTACGCCTCGGCGGCCACAGCAGGATCTAGGCTTTATTCAAGAATTTGCTCGAGGCGGCGCTGGTTACATTATCGTCGAGCCGAAAGACGTTATCGATGAGGGCATGATCAAAAAAGAAATAATCATCAACGAGAACATTGAGAAAATTGCCGCTTCGGAGGAAGATTCGCAGTCAGCGGTACTCGAGGCCGCCTATCGAAAGCGGCTAGAGCTTAAAAAAGCCTTTGCAAAAGAAGGTTCAAACATTAACCCGCTTGTGTTGATACAGATTCCAACCGCCGAAGCCGGGGAACAAAAAATAGAAGCGGTAAAGAAATTTCTTGACGGCAAAGGTATCAATGAGCGCAAAGATGGCCATGGTAACGGCAAGATGGCTATTTGGCTGGCCGAGCAGAAGTCCGAGTTGATTGACTGGATCGCAGAACCGAATAACGAAATTGAGTTTCTTATTTTCAAACAAGCTATCGACACCGGCTGGGATTGTCCACGAGCGCACATTCTTGTGAAGTTTAGAGAGACACATAATATTGTTTTTGAAATCCAAACTGTCGGCCGCATTTTGCGTATGCCAGAACAGCGGCACTACGGTAATGAAGCGCTCAATCGCGGCTACATCTACACCAACCTTAAATCCATTGAGGTTAAGAAAGAGGAATACAATCCGAACATTATTAAGCATTTGCGAGCTAGTCGCGCCTCTGTCTACGAGCCGGTCAAGATCGAGTCGTACTACAAGGCCCGGGCGGACTATGGTGATGTCACTTCCAGCTTCCATGCTGTATTTGAAAAAGTGGCAGATCAGTATTTTGTTACATCCCGAAAAAATAAACCAGTAGAAAATGCCAAAAAGGTCGAGGGAAAAGGTGTTGATCTCACCATCAAAAAATACCAGCAGGAAATAATTGCTGACACCCACTTGGATGTTAAGAGCTTTGATGAACTTGACGGCAAGCTTGGGGCGGATGGACTGGCGAAGCTTCAGATGGCAGCCGATGAGCTTATGGTCCTTTTCGAGCAGACGATTAAAAACAATTTAGGGCCATTCAAAAACGTAAAGCGTTCTGTACCTACTGTAAAAACCGCAATCTATATCTGGTTCCGGGAGGTACTTGGTTCGGAAAGTTGGGGCGACGATGATTTACTCATGTCACAAAAGATTTTCCTGCACGACAAAAATCGCGGTTACTTTGAGCACATTCTGGCCACTGCCATTGATCGCTACGGTGCTGTAAAAGAGCAGGAGGTCAGAGAACGCATTGAGGAGAGCGAACAGCGATATCCTTTTGAGCTTCAGCCGGAGCAGTTTTACAACGAATACACGGACGAGATCGTTAAAGTTAAAAAGTACGCATATGAGCCCTGCTATCTCAACGTGGATCGCTCCAAGCCGGAGCGGGAGTTTGAGACATTCCTAAATAGCAACGCCCTTAAAATTGATTGGTGGTGGAAGAACGGCGAGAACAAACAGGACTACTTCGGCATAAAGTACGAGTACGCCAGTAACATCTATACTTTTTATCCGGATTATCTGGTAAAGCTTGCTGATGGCCGTCTTGGAATTTTTGAAGTCAAAGATGCGGCCGATCGGGACGGCAAAACGTATACTAAAGCCAAGGCCGAAGCATTACAGAAATACATCATCGGTCAGAAAAATAAGAAGCTGTTCGGCGGCATTGTGATTGAGCGCAACAAGGCGTGGCACATAAATAGTAAAAAAAATTACAATTGGGAAAAGTGCGAACGGGACGACTGGGGTGATTGGTCAGAGCTCTTTTTTGGTAAAAAATGATTATGTTTAACGAATCGCTTTTTCTGCTTTCTTTCGATGAGATGAGGAATGCACTCATCCATGATGTAACTATATTTCATATAGCACTCATTTACGTTCTTATGTATGTCGTGTACAAAGCACTCGGTCGTTATATATACTTTAAACCTCAAGAGCACGCATCAAAAATAAACCGCACATTCGTTACCCTTTCACTGCTTGTTGTGTCACTTCAGGCTCTTAATGGTTTTATAAATTATTTACCATTTCTCCCACAGTATCGTTGGCTCTATGTGATATGTCTGTTAATACTTCTTCTGGCGCCACTTAGTATTATTATGGATAGATTGATATGGAGTTATTCTTACGGAGACAGGCGGCGGCGGAATTGGCACTATTATTATCTGCCTATATATAACGACTACTACCGAACCAGTGTTTCTAAAAGTGAACGTGATGGCAATTCTATTCACACTTGGGAAGAAGAGGGAGTAGAAAGCACTGGGGATAATATTCACTCAGACGCTCTACTGAACGTACTTGCACTTGTTACCTTCATTATCGTTGGGGGACAATGGGCTTACGAGAGTGTCGCAAATTATGGATGGTTTTCGTTTATATTTTTTGTAGTCATTTGTCTACCAATTTCTGGTATATTTTTTGATCGCGCCGTATTCTCTTGGATAACCTATCTTGAGCGAAAAAAGACAATTTCTTAGTAAGACTTAAAGCCTTTCCAATCTAGTTCCATATGTCGCACTTGCCTAACACCTGCTACAATAAGCGTGGAGTAGCGAGAGTTGGTATTTTCCGGCTTCGGCCGGGAACGGGGGTCGTGAAGTAAGTCCGTCACCCGCCATTGTGCGGTGGATTGCCCAAAGGGGCGAAGGTAGCGGTTAAAAGCGACCACTGGTTTACGGATGTACCAAGAGCCCCTTGTGGGAGGTGAACGAAGGGCGAAGCGGGCGACGAAATCCCGCCTATCTTCAAGTACCTGGCTACTCTGACAAAAAGCTCCCCAAGTGGGGAGTTTTTTGTTGGCAAGTTATCTATCGGCTTACGCTTCCGTTTCTGGCTCCTCTTCCTCAAGAAGCTCACCGAGGGTTTTCTTGTCCGGCTTCTTTTTAGCCTCCTTTGAGAGGCCGATCTCCTTCTTGCGCTCTTCTTCAATGCGCTTGTTGTCCGCCTCCCACTCCTCTACCGTCCGAGGGTCGTCGTTCATTTTGAGGATGCTGGCGAGACCGATGTTGCGTAAGGCCTGCGCAATGCTACCTTTCTCTTCCTTAGTGAGTTCGAGGTGATGTTCGTGCTCGTGCTCATGGATGATGCGGTCGTTGTAGTCGGCGTGGTGGTTCTTGAGCCAGAAGATGATGGAGGTGGTGTTGCCTATCTGTATATTCTTGATGAGCTGGGAGATAGCCATGTCGCTGATAAAGCCCTTGCCCTCGCGGAGGGCTTTGTCCGCGCTCCGCGCGAATCCCTTATCCTCCTTGCGCCAAGCGTAGTAGGTAGAGCGTCCCACCACAACCTTGTTGCAGGCGGTTTGGATTATGGGAGTCTTTTTGAGCTGTTCCAGAAGTTCGGCCTTCTGAACCTTTGTCCGAGCCGCCAAGGTCGCGAGGCGCGCGTCCTTTGCGGACTTCCTTTTACGTGCCATACTTAGGACACTTTCTTAACCTTCTCCCCGGTCAGCTTCTCAATGCGAGCAATGATGACTGCGGCGTACACGTTGCTCTTTTCCATAACCCGAACACGGCGCTTGAGCTTGAGCGCCGCGACGGCCGTGCTGCCGGACCCGCCGAAAGGTTCCAGCACTATATCCCCGCGCTTGGTAAAGAACTTAACGTAAGGGGTGAGAATTTCCACGGGCTTAGTCCCGAACACCACGCCCTGTCCGCTGGACTTCTCGTCCGCCGCAATGAACTCCACGAAATCGGTGGGGCAGTACTTCTTACCCTTCGAATATCCTTCCCAGGTTGGCTTGCCCGATGTGGCGTAGAGCGCGGTCTCATACTCGTTCTGCAAGAGTTCGTCGTCCTCCGGCTCCATGTTGGGCTTGAAGCCGTCCGATGCGGCTACCATTGCCGGGTCGTACTTGGAGAACAGCTTGTACTTGGCGGAGAAACCTTGGACGCGGTTTGGTAAGTGCCAAATTATCATGTTGCGCACCTTCCAATATTTCTCCATCTCGCCCCAAATCTCCCTAACGTTCTTCCAGTTCTCATAGCAGACGATGGAGAAGTCCGGTTTGGCGATCTTTGCGACGTTAGACATCCACTTTTTGGTGAAGTCAGCGGGAATCACATCCGTCTCAAGGTATTTGCGGTCGCGCTTGAGGCCAAATCCTTCCGTGGGCTTCCCGTTGCGCTTCTTTCCGGAGTTGTAAGAGAGGCGATAAGGCGGATCAGTAAGCACCATGTCCGCTTTGTCCTCACCCATGAGCTTGAGCATGTCAGCCTCTATGGTGCTGTCACCAATCATCAGCCGGAAGTCGCCGCACTCGTAGATGTCGCCCTTCTTGGTTGTCACTTCCTCGACCCCAGCCTTGGCGAGCGCCTTTTCGAGATCAAATTCCTCCGGTACCACATCTATCGCGAATATTTCGTCCAACTCTTCCGAGGAGAAGCCCGCATCCTTGAGGAACGTCTCGTCGAAGTTCTTGAGGAGGTTGAAATCAAATTCGCCATGGTTAAGGTTGAGTCGGATGTTTAGCTCCTTCTCTTTTTCCAAGTCGGTGATACACACATACACTACGGGTACTTCCTTGATATTCAGGCTCTTAGCGACTTTCAGGCGGAAGTGCCCTCCTATAAGCACGTTCTCGCGCCCGGGGGCCGAGTTGGCGAGAAGTGCATCAACCATCCCGAAGCGGCGTATCGATTCCTTGAGCGCTTCTGTCTGCGATTCATTCCAGCGGCGAGGGTTATACTCTGACGCTTTTAGCGTGCTAACGGCTACCTGCACAATTTGCAGGGAATTATTCTTATCCATATTATGTGAGACTAACGACTAAAAGAAAGTCGTTTCTGTATAGGTCTCAGTATCGTTTCAAATTGAAAGTCCGCTGTGCGCAGGAGTAGAGCCGTAGATCGACCGCCCTATTTCTTCTTACGCGAACCTTCTAGGAGTCCAAGTAGTATCTTTGTCTGAATAGTTTAAGCATACACCCCCTCCAGAGGCCGCAAATATGCCCTGTGGATAACTCAACAGATACACAAGTCTGTCAATAGCGTCAATAATGTAAATAAAATTGTAGACAACCGAGTTACACAAATCTCCAAAAGTAAGCTTAAATGGAGCTGTAGCAAATTTTTTGCTACAATTTATTCACAACTGAATATCAGTCGACCTAACCCCTTTGGAATCCCCAAAGGATATGGTTGCAAACCCCGCTAGAGATCAAAGGACTCCCAGTCAGAGTCACTCTAGCGGGTCATATCGGGAAACCGGTATGGGTATGGCCGAAAGGTTATATCGCAATGGCTGGGAGCCTTTTGATTAACTGAAGGTTCCTATCGTTTAAAAACCCGCTAGAGAACATATGTATAAAAGAATTCCTGTGAGAAAACTCACGGGCAGTGAACAATTTAAGAATGCAGGATCCAAGAAGTTCTCCGTACAGGAGTTTTGGAGCTATGGATTTTCCAACCTCAACTCAAATGTTTTGCGAGGAGCACTTGCAGAATTTATTGTGGAGAACGCACTTCGGGGAAGTGAGCAGATTGATGTCCGCAATCCTTGGGGCGACTCAGATGTAATTGCACCAGATGGAAAAAAGATTGAAGTGAAATGTTGCTCGTACATACAGGACTGGGATCAGAATGATTTTTCAAAAATACTCTGGAGCGGGCTCAAAGCCAAGACCCTTTATTGGTCATCGGCGGTTAGTGATTTCCCGAGAAGCCCAGCAGACTACAAATCGGATATTTACGTGCTCGCCCTTTTAAAACACCAAAACCACACCACTCTTGATATCCTCGATATGGACCAGTGGTGTTTTTACGTACTTTCAAAAGACCAAATTAAAGATCTATCCAAAAATGGAAATAGCATCTCACTCATTCGCCTACAAAAATTTGATATTAGTCCAGTTGGCTTCACTGAAATCTCTAAAATAATAGCTGATATTTCAGCTCAAAATTGAGCTTCTTTTCTGTTTATTGAGATCAAGAGGTAGCAGAAAGACAACATCCAAAGTACGCATGTGGAGTGGCTCGCCGCCGCACTTGAATCTGGCCTTGCCATCGACAACTTCGCCCTCGTGGAGTGGGTCATTACAGCGACTGAATAGACACTCCCAGAGCCTTTTATAGTGTCTATCGTGTCTATTGAGACCCGACCGTTCCCCCTCAAATCGCTCACTCGCAAACTCGCCAAAAAACCCTTACACTGATTGGAAGGGTTTGGTTCATGACCGAGCCTCACCGCAAATCAATAAAAAACGGTATGATACGAGGCAATGGCCTCTGCAATCAAGTCTATACGCGCTCTAGAGATACAGGACTCGCGGGGGAATCCGACTCTGCAGGCTTTTGTAATAACAGAAAAAGCGGAGGGCACTGCCTCGGTGCCCGCCGGCGCTTCTACCGGTAGTCACGAGGCGGTGGTGGTTGCGGCGGCACAAGCTATTGCAACTATAAACGGCGAGATTGCCGCGGCTTTGGCGGGGAAAAGTT
>Ga0209542_10005308_pt1 | contig 25812 bp, 36 predicted proteins | sample RifCSPhighO2_01_FD_184028 | JGI IMG/M metagenome (GOLD analysis project Ga0209542, IMG submission 184028) | Soil microbial communities from Rifle, Colorado - Rifle CSP2_plank highO2_0.1 (SPAdes) (version 2) | ecosystem: Environmental > Terrestrial > Deep subsurface > Rock core/Sediment ...
TAATCGATGACGTCGGTAGGGAAGTCTCCCGGAGAACGGTTCCAATAGCACCAGAAGCCCTGGTAGAGGTCACTAACGATTTGCCAGGCGCGCCCGGCAATATCAGAAGAAGAAGTATTAGCAAAAGGTAACGCTTCTTTCTGATCAGTACAGGCAATATTTCCCGGTTGAATTTCCGGTCCCGGTTCACCCGGGCCGAAACATTGTGAAGCAAAAGGATGATACGCTTGTCCTGATATAAACGGCTGCAAGACCTGCATTACCCGTTCTTTGGCGCACTGGATTGAACCGAGGTAACGGTAATAATAACTTTGGGAATCGCCGGGTTTTCTGGCGCCGGCTTCGGCTTTACCGGCGGAAAAACTATATTTGGGCGATTCCTCTCCGGCGTTGCCGACGCCGGGCCAGTCAAATTTTTCGTAGGGTTGTTCGGGCAAGCCGGCCGGTTTAAACAGGTCAAATAGCCCCCTTTGCCCGCCGGATAACGAAGTCAGAATTTCGTTTAAAAACGGAGTGTAGGAGATTAAGTAATTGGGGCTGGAGCGGATTTGTTTGTAGTAATAGCAAGCGGTATCATCCAGTGAGTAGGTAACAACCTCTTTGCGTAAAATCGGATCATAATAACTTCCGGTTTCAATACAGGTTTCGCAGTCGTATTGAGCGCCGCAATTTTTTTTGTCTTCCGGCCGGGCCGAACCCAAGACGCTTTCCTCGCCGTTAATCATGGCGTGGGTTAAATTCAGATCTTGCCGGTTGACCGCTGTGGTAAATTGACTGTCTAAAGCCGGGTCGCCGGACGAGCTGATTAAGGTGATGACGCTGGGGTCAACGTCACACACCGGGCCAAATTCAAGCGGAGGAATGACGTTGATATTGGGTTTTTTATAAGACGGGTCCAGCCAAGTGGAGTTGCCTTCCCAGAGTTTGGGCAGCCACTCGGCGTTAAGGATGGGCACCGGGGCATTTTCGTGGACCTTCTGAGGGGTCAGCATATAGGAAAGCGAGGTGGTGACTTCGTAAGCCCGGGCTAAATGGGGATGGGAAACATTGACAGTGTCTTTGGATGATTCGTTTTCCTCGATCCACTGTCCGGTCGGGCTGTAAGGATCGGGTGGAGGATTACTGTCTTTAATGACAATCGTGCCTTTGGTATCCTCCCGGGTAAACATGGGTACGTAGGGCCAGAGGCTATACCACTTGCCGCCGTCTTGATTTTTCCAGGTTTCGTAAGCTTGGGCGTAAGTCTCGTCAGGGTTATTCTCGAACTCTTTGGGCAGAGGCGCCCAGTTGTTGACAAAGGCGGTTAAAGTGACAGTTTGACCTTGCCAGGAACCGACGGTGTAGTTGTGAATAGTGGCGCTGGCCGGTTCGAATCCGTAGGGATTGTCAGCGCCAAAACTGCCGGCGGCCCGCTGGATCAACGCCCGTTTTAGTTCGTCCTGGTAGGTTTTGGGTGCCAGTTTGCGAAACACGCCCAAGCGGTTAAACAAATCGCTGATTTGGGCCTGAGTGGGGTTGGCCGGTTCAATAAAAGGTTCGTAATAGGCCCGGCCTTCCAAGAAATCCAATAGGTAGCGTTGGGCTTTTTCGTTAAACGGCAGGCTGTAATCAGGTTTTTTAGGATCGGTAATGGATAAAAGCGGGGTGATAAATTTTCTAAAATCCTGGGTGAGGGTGCCGACGGTTTTGATATCGACGATCGGGGCGCCGGCATAGGGCACCCGTTTATTAATCCGGTTTTGCTCCACCGGCAGCGGCCGCATGACACAGAAAGGGGTCAGTGGTGCGTCGGCGCTGATCGGGTCGTCGGGATTGGGTCGCAAGGGATGAACCTTGAAGTTGGCGGAAATCGGCGGAGTAGTTGGTTGAGTGCAGGCGTCAAAGGTAAATTTGACACTGGATTTGGTTCCGGAATAAGGTTTATCGGTTCTGGGTGGTAGTTGTGACGGGCTTGTATATAATCCGGAGTATAGGGTGACGTACTCGCAATAACTCATTGTACCGTCAGCCGGAACCTTATCTGGCGGTAATCGCTTAGCCAATTCATTGGTTAAACCATCTGGGGTAAAAATGCCGTAGTAGCGGCAGGAGGCATAGTAAGTATCTGTGGCGCTTGTAAGTTTACCCAGGGGTTTATCTGCAGTTTCATCCCAAAGAAAAATTTTAGAGAGTAAGGCTCTGGCGGCAATTTCCATGGCGTCAACCGGATTACAGCGGGAGAGTTTGCAATTGGTTACTGCGCAAGCGCCCTCGTCGCCAAATCTTTCCGCATCCGGAACGACACGTTCATAAGTATCATCCAAAACCTGCATTAAACCCAAGGCGCTCGAGCCCGGGGTGTTTTGTTGACAGCTGTAACCGGAGGGGTTGGCGTAGGCAACCGTGGCCTCGATGGAATAAATTGCCTCCAAAACCTTGGCCGGCACTTGGGCGGCGGCTCCGCCTCGAGATTGGGCTTCTTTGATCAGCAAATCAACTGCCGGATTTTCCGGTCGGGGCGCTTCGCATGTGCCGGCGGCACGGGCGGGGGAGGGGAAAAGCAGAAACAATAAAATAAAAACGAGCAGGCGCAACATTACCTATAGGTTAACAGAAGTTACCCGGGTATTTCAAACCGGAGCAGATCTAAGCCGGTGATCAAACCCAACAGCCGGAAAATCAAATAGACTGCCAGGGTGACGATAATGCCGATGATCGCCCCGGTAATTACCCCCTGGGCCTGCTGAACTTTTTTCGGGTCGCCGCCGGCAGTTAAGTACTGAAAACCGCCGGCGATCAAGACCACAAACGCGGCCATGCCGGCAAAAGGAATAATGTAGTTGAAGAGCCGCTCAACAATACACTCAAGATTTTGTAGAGTGGCAGCAGCTCCGCCGGCAGGAACACAACTGGCCATGGCTAGCCGCCGGCAGTGGGGATTGAGAATTGAAAGACGTCGATGCCGAAAAAGTAACCGATGACTTTCATTAACGCCCAAGCGGCGGCCACAATGCCGAGGCCGACGAGAGCCATGGTAATTCTGTCCCGGGCGGCTTGCGTCTGGGTTTTATCGCCGCCGGATAAGATCCACTGGATGCCGCCCCAGACCAAAAAGGCAAAAGTCAAAATCGCGGCAATGATCATTGCCACTTGAATACCCGAAGACAGGAGCTTGCCGATGTCTTTAACCCCGGCCTGCGGTTCTTTAATAGTGATCGATGATTGGGCGAGGACAGCTTTCATTAAAGACATAACTGTTTATTATGGTCATGTTTAAAAAACTTTGTCAAGGCTGGGGCAGCCTAAGATTAAACGGCCCTCTCACCGATGTGGTAATGCCCAGGAAATAAATAATCAGGCGCCAGATGACCCAGACTGCGGCCAGCAGGGCCAGTCCGGTAATAGCGTCGGTGATTTTTTCTTTAGCGGACTTGGCCGCTTCCTGGTTGCCGCCGGAAGTAATCCACTGGATGCCGCCCCAAACCAGATAAAGAAAGGTCATCACCGAACCGAGAATTAAAGCCACCTGAAATATGTTGACCACAAAATCGCCGATAGAATCGAACTTAAAAAAATTACCCCGGCTGACTTCGGCGTCAATGTTGGTTAGTTTGGCCATAAGCTATAACGTCGGCCACTGGGGATTTAAAATATCCAAACCGGTGACCGTGGAAATAATTTTAATAATTAAATACGACAATACCAGCAGGACTAGACCGAAAATGCCGTCAAACAGCTTGGTTTTGGCCCGGGTCAGCCGGTCCGGGTTATTGCCGGCAAAGATCCAGTCGAGCGCCCCCCAGATTAAATAGAGTAAAACAGCCAAGCCGCCGACGATGACCATAAACTGCCAGAAAATGGCAATATATTTAGCCAAGGCCCGGCCGCCGTCTACCGGCAAGTTGGGGATGGCTTTGTTGACTATGGGCATAAATTCAGTATATCAAGGCGTTACCGCCCGGATCAATCTTTCCAGATTAAGAATGTCCAGACCGGTGACTTTGCCTAGAATCCAAATAACCGCGGTGGATAAGACCAACACAAACAACCCGGCGATGGCCGTGCCCATTTGGCTTTTGGCTTTGTTCATTTGCTCCGGGTTGCCGCCGGACGTCGTCCACTGGACGGCGCCGATCACAAACCAAAACAAAAATGCCAGGCCGCCGAAAATGGTAAACACGGTAACGATATTGGAAATAATTTCCGTGAACCGGCCGGTGACGCCCGCGCCGGCGGTTTTATACAGGCCTTGGCCAAAGCCGGTAATCTCCAAAGCCTCGTCGGCTAAAAGTTTATGGTCCATAAACTTTAGGATTAATAATCGCCAGGGCATCGCCGAAAAAGACCAAGCCCAAGATGCCCGCCAAAACTAAACTGCCGCCGGCCACCAGCAAGCCTAAAAGTGAGATCCAGATTCTGGCCGAAGCGGTTTTGACCAGTTCCGGATTGCCGGCCGAGCCGATGTACTGGATGCCGGAAACCAAAAAGTTGATCAAAGCAAAAGCCATCGAGCCGTAGATTGCTACTTTGAGGATGTTGTTAAACAAGAGGATCAAGCCCTGGACATTCTCTCCGTAAGCCAGGACGCCTTCGGGGGCGTCAGCGCTGGAGCCGAAAAAATCCAGAGGTGTTGCCATATTAAATAAACCTTAATTGATTAAATAGCTCGGCCGGGTTAGCCAAGGGCATGCCTAAAAGCCGGCTCAAAAGCAAGAGTGCCGGGTAGGCGATGACGGTAATCATCAGGCCGATCAGAGCGTTCATGATCATTGTCCGGGCGGCCGTCGCTTTTTGGGCTTCGCCGCCGGCCGTGATCCAGTTAATCGCTCCGACCATAAAGAAATAAATAAAACTCAAACCGGCAATAATCGTGATAATTGCCAAAACATTGGAAACGATTTTGGTCAAACCGCCGGCAACGTCGCTGGACGGATTGTACCCCTGGGTGAGTTTAGATTTAACCTCTCCTAGCTGGGCCGATCCGAATCCTGGGGCACCAGCCAATTTAATTGGATTAGTAATCATATTAAAAAGTAAATATTTTTGGTTGTAATAATATTGTTGAGTCGTTAAATAAGAGCTTACCGATAATGGCGGCAATGACGTAAGTAATCCCGACAATGCCGATACCGATGGCCGACTGGAGAATTTTGTTGCCGGCGGCGAGGATTTTTTGCGCTTCGCCGTTACTGCTCAAATACTGGTAACCGGCAATGATAAAGTTGACGATGACAAAAATTCCGGCAATGGTCGTCACCAGACCCAAAAGATTGTTGACAAAACTTACCAGCCCGAGATCGGGGGTCCCTATACTGCCGTATTTAGTTGATATAGGTTTGTTAATGGTGCCAAAAATATCCACAAACATCATAATAAGAAAATCTCGACTCCGAAAACAATTTCTACAATCTTCACCAGCCAATAGGCCGCAAACATGATTAAATAGCCGACCACCGCACTGGTTAGAGTTTGGCTCGACTGTTTTTGCTTTTCAACGTTGCCGGCATTGATAATCATTCCTAAACCACCGGCGACCAGAAAAAACAGCAAAACGATTCCCGTTAAAAAATATAGGTTTTTAACAATTGTCCAAAAAATCGGAAAAACATCTCCTGCCCAAAGACTGTTGCCGATTTCCGGGCTTTCAGAATAGTAAGTCTTCAACTGGTCACCAATATTAAATGCCAAGTCCATAAGTTAAATATAGTATAATCTTTCAGATGACGCCAGCGATACTCAGGCAACGACTAGTCAGATTTGTAGCCACAAAAGTCAACGACCGGGCGGACGTTGAGGATATCGTTCAGGAAACCCTGATTAGTATTTACGACAGCCTGGTTTTATTTAAGGGAAAATCGAGCTTTTTTACCTGGGCTTGCGCCATTGCCAAGCACGAAATTGCCGACTTCTACCGCCGGAAAAAGATCAAGCAAATTGTGTTTTCCCGGCTGCCGTTTTTACAGGGTTTGGTCAGCGAAGCCTTAGGGCCGGAGCTGGCTTATCAGGAGCTGGAGGCTAAAACCAAAATCGTCAACACCCTCAAGCGTCTAAGCGAAGGATATGCCCGGATTTTGCGACTAAAGTATGTGGAGGGGCTGTCGATGCGGCAGATTGCGAATCAGTTGAATTTGACGGTTAAAGCGGTCGAGTCGAAGTTGACGCGGGCGCGCCTGGCTTTTCAAAAAATTTATGTGGATCAAGAAAATTGCCAAGTTAGGTTTACTCCTTTCGCTTAAGGAAAGTTATTTATTTGTCAGAAATTCCCTCGGTTTAGTCTGGCACCCGTTTAAAACTTTGGCGGTAATGAGCCGGGAAAAAGACCGCTCCCAGCAGTTGTTATTTTTAGTGCTGCCGGGAGTGATTTTACTTTTTGGATTGGGAATGATTTGGTTGGAAAGAAAGTGGTCATCTGTAATTTTATTAACTTTAAGCTTTATTCTTTTTATTTATTTAATTTTTTGGCAAATGAGAGTATGGCTAAAAAAATAACCGGAAATATTGAAAACATGATTGGCTGGACGAAAGTTCCGCTTGGGCAAGCAATCGGTTTGGTGGTAAACAATAAGAGTTACGATTTACCCCTAGCCACCACTGAAGGCGCCCTAGTGGCCAGCGTTAATCGTGGTTGTAAAGCGACGAAACTATCCGGTGGGATTAAGGTTTTGGTCGAAAACATTGGGGCGACGCGTGGGCCGGTATTTAAAGTCAAAAACCTGACGGAAGGTAAAAAACTGATTGATTGGGTCGGCGGCCACTTTAAACAATTAAAGCGGGCGGCCGAAGCTACCAGTCCATATCTACGGCTATTGGATTTTACGCCGGCCATGTTAGGTAAAAATGTTTGGTTGAAATTTCGATTTAATACCGGCGAAGCCATGGGGATGAACATGGTGACAATTGCCACCCAAAGCCTAGTTCAATTAATTAAACAAAAACTAAATATCGATTGCGTCGCACTTTCCGGCAATTATTGCGTCGATAAAAAACCCAGCTGGCTCAATTTTACCGGCGGCCGGGGCAAAAAAGTTTGGGCTGAAGCAATTGTCACCAGAAAAATTGTTAAAGACGTGTTAAAAACGTCTCCGGAAAAAATCATTGAAGTGGTCCGGGACAAACACTGGTTGGGGTCGATCATGTCTGGTTCGATGGGAGGAAACGGCCACTTTGCCAACATTGTTGCCGCCCTGTTTTTGTCAACCGGTCAGGACATGGCGCATGTGATTGAGGGAAGTTTGGGAGTGACGACAGCCGAGCTGGAAAATAAAGATTTATATTTCTCGGTTTATCTGCCGACTTTAATGGTCGGGACAATCGGCGGCGGGACGCGCTTGCCGAGCCAGCAAAAAGCCTTAAAAATGCTGGGTGAGCCTAGTGTCAAGGAGCTGGCCGGAATTATTGCCGGGGCGGTTTTGGCCGGGGAACTGTCATTGACGGCCGCTCTGGCCAGCGGTGATCTTGCCAGGGCGCACCAGTTATTGGGACGTCCTACAGGGTCCGACCCTGCAGGAAACAAATCCCCAATAGGGTCGGACCCTAATATGGCACGTTATGATAAATAATAAATCTTTTACGCAGGTCGGGATTATCGGTTTTGGGGGTTACGTGCCGGCCTTAAGAATCAAAGTGAGTGAGATTGCCCGGGCCCACGGTAAGTCAGCAGAACAAGTGATCGGGTCTTTGGGGGTAAACGAGAAAGCCGTAGCTGATAGAGATGAAGACGCGGTTAGTTTAGCAGTCGAAGCCAGCCGGATTGCTTTGGCGCGAGCCAAAATTAAACCGGACCAACTGGGTGCGATTTTAGTCGGTTCGGAAAGCCATCCTTATGTAGTCAAACCCAGCGGCTCAATCGTTGGACAAATTTTGGGAGTGGGCAGTGACTATTTGACTGTCGACTTGGAGTTTGCCTGCAAAGCCGGTACGAGTGCAATTATTTTAATTGCCGGTTTGATCGAATCCGGATTGATTGATGCCGGTTTAGCGGTCGGCAGCGATGTGGCCCAAAGCCGCCCGGGCGATGCTTTGGAATACACTGCCGGCGCCGGCGCCGGCGCGCTTATTTTAGGCAGCAAAAAACTTAAATGGTTGGCCCAGTTGAATCAGGTAACCAGCTTCACGTCGGACACGCCGGATTTTTGGCGCCGGGAGGGAGAAACATATCCGGACCATGCGGGTCGGTTTACGGCCGCGCCGGCGTATTTCAAACACGTGATTGGTTCGACAGAAAAGTTTTTATCCCAAACCAAAACTAAAATTAGCAGCTATGACCATGTTGTCTTACACATGCCCAATGCCAAGTTTCCTCTGCGCGCGGCCAAAAAATTGGGTATTAGTGAATCCCAGCTCAAAGCCGGATTTTTAGTCCCGGAAACCGGCAATCCTTATTCTGCCTCGAGCATGCTGGGATTGGTCTCGGTTTTGGAACAGGTAAAACCCAAGCAAAGAGTTTTAGTCACCAGTTATGGCTCCGGCGCCGGCAGCGACACCTTAAGCTTTACCGTCAGGGTCAAAAGCCGGCCTAGTAAACAGACAAAGATTCACTACCTTGATTACACCCAATATTTAAAGATCAAAGGCGTAATATGATTTCTATTTCCGGCGCCTACCAAACCAGGTTCGGGGAATTGTGGGACAAATCTTTAGAGGATTTAATTTTGGAAGCCGCGGTCGGGGCATTGGCCGACGCGCGCCTGAATAAAAATAAAATCGATTTGGTAATCGTGGCCAATATGTTGGCCGAACAGAATCATTTAGGCGCCCTGGCCAGTCAACTTTTAGGCTTAAATTCAGTGCCGGCGATTCGCGTCGAAGCCGCCTGCGCTTCCGGTGGAGTGGCCTTGCATCAAGCCGTCACGGCGATCAAAGCCGGAGAAGCCAACCACGTTTTGGTCATCGGCGCGGAAAAAATGACTGATAAAAATAATGGCGCCATTGCCCAAGCTTTAATGGGCGCGGCCGGCATTGAAGAGTGCCAAGCAGGGTTAACTTTTGTCGGTTTGTATGCCTTAATGGCCCGGGTCTATTTTGAAAAATTTAAGGCCACGAAAAACGATCTGGCTTACGTGGCGATCAAAAATCACCGCCATGCCAGTAAAAATCCCAAAGCCCAGTATCCGTTTCCGGTGGAATTGGAAACGGTGTTGAAAAGCAGCTGCGTCGCTTCGCCGTTGCATTTGTTTGATTGCTCGCCGATTACCGACGGCGCGGCCGCGGTTGTTGTCAGTAATGAGCCGGCGGCGGTAGCCATAACTGCCAGCCAGATTGCCAGCGACAGCGTCAGTTTGACTGAAAGAGAGTCTTTAACCGAGTTAAAAGCGACTAAAATTGCCAGCCAAAAAGCTTATGAGCAAGCCGGAATTAAATCTAATGACATTGATTTAGCCGAGGTCCACGACTGTTTTTCCATTGCCGAAATCATGGCGGTCGAGGATTTGGGTTTTTGTAAAAAAGGCGAGGGGTTTAAAAAAATAAAATCAGGCGAGTTTGACCACGACGGTCGTTTGCCGGTCAATTTATCCGGCGGCTTGAAAGCCTGTGGTCATCCGGTGGGAGCGACCGGGATCAAGCAAATCGTCGAGTTGGTGACCCAGCTTCGTGGCGAAGCCGGGCAAAGACAGATTAAAAAACCGCAGATCGGTTTAGCCCATAACGTCGGTGGGTCGGGAGCGACCGCGGCCATCCATATATTAAGGAGAGCATGAAATCAGCAGTCCAAGTTTGGCGCCGGCAAAAAACTAACTATCAGAATTTGGGTAAAACTGGAGTGGTAATCAGCAAAACCCGGATCATCGAGGCCCCCAACGGTTTTGTCGGGCCGTATTGGGTGGTTATGGTTAAGTTGGATAAAAATAATCGAGTCGTCGGCCAGTGGGCGGACGAGGCCGAGCCGAAGATCGGAATGAAAACCGTCGGCGTCCTGCGCCGCATTGGCGAGGCCGACCCGACCGGAGTGATCGAGTACGGAGTGAAATGGAAGCAATTGTAGTTTCCGCTCCCGGCAAAGTAATTCTTGCCGGGGAACACGCCGTGGTTTACGGTTATCCGGCAATCGTCGTGGCCATTGACCGGCGGATAAGAGTCAAAGTTAAGCGCGCGCCAACCAAACAAAAATATACAGGGCTGGTTAAATTTGCCCTGGATCAATTGGGTGGGGCCAACAAGATTAAATTAGAGATTCAATCGGATTTGCCCATTGGCAGCGGTTTGGGTTCATCAGCGGCCTTAGCCACGGCTTTGGTTTGGGCGTTACGACCTAAAGCCTCTTTGAAAGAAAAAAACCGGCTGGTAAAAATTATTGAAGATTATCAGCACGGTAAGAGTAGCGGCGTCGACCAAACGATTGTGAGGGAAGGCGGCTGGTTGCGTTTTCAAAAAGGAAAGTTTAAACCTGTCAGCCTTTGGCTGAAACAAGCGATCTTAATCGACAGCGGCCGGCCGAGAGAAACAACCGGAGACATGGTGAATCTGGTTGCCCGGGGAAATTATGTTAAAGAATTTAAACAAATCGGCAACCTTGTTGATCACTGGAGTCAAAAATTAATCAAAGAAAATGAGAGACTGCTGGAAAAAATCGGCGCGGTGGGAGAAAAAGCCCAAAACATGATCAGGAAAATTGAAGCCAGTGGCGGTATGGCCAAAGTCTGCGGCGGCGGCGGGGTCAAAGCCGGCTCGGGCATGCTCTTGGCCGTCCACCCGGATAAAAACCGGCTGATGCAATTAATTAAAGAAAATAAATGGCCTTATTTACAGGTTAAATTGGGGGCGCCGGGAGTCAGGGATGAAACCAATTAAGACTTCGGCTCCGGGTAAATTATTGCTTCTGGGTGACCACGCTGTCGTTTACAATCGCCCCTGTTTGGCAATGGCGATCAATAAGTTTGTAACTGTGACCACGGTGGAAAAAAAGGAGAAGGAGTCGGCCTTTGTCGCCGCTACCCGGCAATTATTTGAGCGAAAATACGGTCCGGTTAGGGTTGGTTTTAAGATAGACGGTTTTGATAGTCGATTAGGTTTGGGCTCATCGGCAGCCGTGACCGTGGCCGTTGCCAAAGCCCTATTTAAACTAAAAAAAATTAAAGTCAGTAAAAAAGAATTGTTTGATTTTTGCTACAAAGTGGTTAAATCAGTTCAGGGAGTCGGCAGCGGTTTTGATGTAGCCGCGAGCATTTACGGCGGGGTGGTGTACTTTGTCACCGGCGGAAAAGTCATAGAAAAATTAGCGGTAAAAGAACTGCCGATCGTCGTCGGCTATAGCGGCGTCAAGGCGGATACGGCCGCGATGATTAAGAAAGCGGCTCCAAAAATTAACCGGCAGTTTTTGGAGGCATCAACCCAAATTGTTAACCGGGGATGGACGGCACTGGAGCAAAAAAATTGGCCGGAGCTGGGGAGATTGATGAATCAAAATCAAGCCTTGCTGCGTCGTTTGGGTGTCAGCACTCCTAAGCTGGATCAGATGATTGAGACGGCTTTAGCTGCCGGTGCCTATGGTGCCAAACTTTCCGGAGCCGGAGGCGGGGATTGCATGATTGCTCTGGTGCCGCGGCTATGACAGCCACCGCTTTTGCCCCGGTCAATGTGGCCCTGATCAAGTATTGGGGCAAGGAAGACGACAAACTGCGTTTGCCGGCTAATTCGTCCTTGTCGGTTAATTTGACTAATCTGGGAACGATGACAACAGTCGAATGGGATACAAGCTTAACCCGAGATGAGGCAGATGAGCGCATGATTCAACACTTGGACCGGATCAGAAAGTTGGCAAAGATAGATTTAAAAGCCAAAGTGACGACTAAAAATAACTTTCCGGCCGCCACTGGTTTATCTTCTTCAGCCTCGGGTCTGGCCGCTTTGACTTTAGCAGCGACCGCGGCAGCGGGTTTAAAATTATCAGAAAAAGATTTATCCAGGTTAGCGCGTTTAGGCTCGGGTTCGGCTTGCCGGAGCATTCCCGCTGGTTGGACAGAGTGGGTGACCGGTAACGACAAAACTTCTTATGCCCAGACAATTTTTCCGATTAATCACTGGGATTTGCGGATTTTGGTAGTGATTTTGAGCACAGAAAAGAAGACAGTCAGTTCCACTGCCGGGCAGGCAGCGACGGCAACCAGCCCGTTTTATGTAACCAGAATTAAGAGTATTGACGCGAAAATAAGAAGAATAAAGGCGGCAATTAAACAGAAAAACTTTACCCAAATGGGGGAAATTATGGAAGCAGACTGTTTAAATATGCATCAAGTGATGCGAACACAACAACCGCCTTTGGATTATTTATCGCCGGGAACAAAAGCAGTGATGCAAGCAATCAGGCAGTGGCGGGAAGAGGGCTTGGAAAGTTACTTTACGATTAATACCGGCCAGAACGTGCTGGTGTTTTGTGAGCCGAAAAATGAAGAGGGATTAGTGGATAAGTTATCACACACCGGGTGTGTGATAGAGGTAAAAAGAGATAGGGTCGGCCTTGGAGCAAGATTACTTGCCTAAATTTTGCGTTTGTTTTTCCCACCAGGCGATAGCTTTATCCAACTCTTTTCCGTCAAAGTCCGGGAACAAGGTGTCACAAAAGTAGAGCTGGGTATAAGCGATTTGCCAGAGCATAAAGCCGGAGAGGCGGGTGTTGTTTTGGCCGGTGCGGATTAAAAGGTTGGGATCTGGTAAATTAGCGGTATCCAGGTTTTTGGCAATATCTGTTTCGGTAATTTTACGATAAGGATTATCCTTGCGATCCTGCAAGGATAATCCTTGCAGGAACTTATTCACTGCCCGCACCAGTTCATCCCGGCCGCCGTAGTTGATGGCAATCGTTAAAGTTAATTTTTGGTTATGGCTCGTTTTTTCCAGCCACTGCTTAAACAAATCCTGAATGTCCTGGGGTAGTTTGGCAACGTCGCCGATTAAGTTGAGTTTAACGTTTTTTTGGTGGAGTTTTTTCAGGTTTTTGGCAAACATTTTTCGCAGTAGCTGAAAGTATTTTCCCACCCAGGTTTTGCCCCGGCGCCAGTTTTCCGTGGAGAAAACCCAGAAAGTCAGATGGGGGATTTTAAGTTCCAAACAGTGGTCGATCAACTGCTCCATGGTAATTTCCACTGCCTGTCGGTGACCGGCAAACTCAGGTAAGCCTTTAGTTTTAGCCCAGCGGCGGTTGCCGTCGCAGATAATGGCAATATGTTTGGGGGTCATAGCGCCTGAAAGCCGAGAGAGTACTGTAACAGTTCGATGATCCAGTAGGCGGCAAAAATAATGGCAAAACCAACTAGGGCATTGACGATCATTTGCTGGCCCTGTTTGGTTTTTTCCGGGTTGCCGGCCGAAACGAAAATGGTAAAGCCGCCGAAGAAAAACATGAGAAACAAAGCCAGCCCGGCAATGACAAACACAAATGGCAGGACGGTGTTCATGACTTCGGCAGGGGGTTTATCGGCGAAGTTGAAGGTTCCCTGTAAGTTCCCAAACCCTGTTTTGGAAGGATCTTCGTCAATACTGCCAAACCCTGGGAAGTTAACAGCCATATTATTTTGTCAGAATTCCTAAAATATCTACACCGATAAATCTTAGTAAAAATACCGAGAAGAGAATAAACAAAATTCCCGAGATTGCCGAAGTGATAATTTCCTTGCCCTCATTAATCTTTTCCGGGTTGCCGCCGGCTAAAATAATCGTGACTCCGCCCCAAAGCGAGAGTAAAACCGCTAACCCTCCGCCAATGGCAATTGACCAGCCCAGAATCCATTTGACCAATTCAGCCGGCGCGGTGGGAATAAGGCCAAGAGCGGTGCAAACCTCGGTGGCAGTGGAAGAAGTGCAAGCCATATACCTCAAGTTTAGCACAAACCCGCCGTAAATGATTTGTGGTAGAATAGTATTAATGAAACTGATTAACCTCAAAAAAACACTGAAAAAATACCAGTCCGGCTGGGTGGCTTTAAATAAACAATTTAAGGTAGTTGCCTCTGGTAAAAATTTTGCCAGCGTGGCTGATAAAGTGGCTAAGACTAAAAACATTGTTTTGATGCCTGCTGCAGCCGATTATTCCGGACTGGTGACTCGTTTCCATGGCTAAATTCCCTTACCTGGTAATTCCCGGTAAAGACAGAGATGTTTATAAACCTTGGATCAGCGTCAACCTTGATTTCCCCAAAACCCACAAAGTGACACCACTAATTTGGGCCTTGATTGATTCCGGCGCTGACAATTGTTTAGCCTCATGGGAAATTGGCCTGTGGTTGGGGATAAAATTTAAAAAACAAGCGATAAAAACTTTTACCGCTGCCAACGGTCAGCCATTTACCGGTTTTCAAGAAAAAGTTAGAATGTTTTTTAGCGGTGAGGAAAGTTTTTGTGATTTTTATTTTTCCAAAAGCATTCCGGTAAAAGCACCGATCATTCTCGGTCAAAGCGGATTTTTTGACAGGCATAAAGTCATTTTCAACCTGCCGGAAAAAGAATTAGAGATAATTTAAGGGTAGAATGAAATCATGAGAAAATGGCTGATTTTATTACTAATAGTATTGGGCGGTGTTCTCTGGCGCCAGGCGTTGGCGCTTGACCCGATCGAAGATTTACAAAACCAGATCAACGAGCTCTCCCGCGCCCGGGAGCAAAGCATTACCGCTACTAAACCGCTGGAGTCCGAGTTGACCCGGCTGCAGCAGCGCCTTAACAGTATTACTGCCGGCATTGCTAAGGCCAAAGACGATTTGCGCGCTCTGGAAGCCAGCATTGCCCAAAGGGAAGAGGAGTTTTCCGTCCAATACGCCCTTTTATCCGAACGGGTGCTGTCTTATTACAAAGCCTCGCGGGCGCCGGCGACTTTTTTGGTTTTGTTCACTTCCGGCCCGTCCGGCAACCTGGCCCGCGATCTTTTCTACCGGGGGGTAGTGACCGACCGGGACAAAGACATTATTGCCCAAATCAGCCAAGACTTGATTCAGTTAGACACTGACAAAAAGAAACTTGAGGCCGACCGGGTCCGCTTGGCTGATCTCCAAGCCAAAGTCGATAAAGAAGCCGAGTTTTTTGAGGGCGAGATCGCCGGCGCCAAAGCCTACCAGTCTAAACTCTCCCAGCAGATTGCCTCTTTAACTCAAAAGCAGCAGTCGATTTTGGGTCAAAGACTGTCCGGCTTGAATCTGCCCCAGTCGTTGGGAGCCGGGCCTTTATATTGCACTGACGACCGTACCCGGGACCCGGGTTGGTCAGGCTTTGCTTTCTTCACTTACGGCATTCCTCATCGGGTGGGCATGAACCAGTACGGCGCTTTGGGACGGGCTAAAGCCGGGCAGACCCACGAACAGATTCTTCAGGCTTACTTTGCCAATTTTAGTTTTGAAACCAGGAGCGTCGATATCGATGTCCAAGGCTACGGCCGGATGCCGATCGAGACCTATCTTTTGGGAATTTACGAAATGCCCGGTGATTGGCCGCCGGCGGCGCTGCAGGCCCAAGCGATTGCCGCCCGGTCTTACGCGCTCGCTTACACCAATAACGGCGCCAGTTCTATTTGTACTACCCAAAGTTGCCAAGTGTATAAAGGCGGTAACAAGGGTGGTGGTTGGGAAGAAGCAGTCAAGGCCACGGCCGGGAAAACCATGGTTTCCGGCGGCCAACCGGTAACTGCCTGGTATTCTTCGACCGACGGCGGCTACACTTTTTTCAACAGCGACGTTTGGGGCGGGTCGCAGCGGCCGTGGACTAAACGGTTGCAGGATACCAGCGGCAATGTTGGCAGCTTCGGTGAATTAAACGAGCGGGCTTATGACAAAGAATCGCCCTGTTTTTACTCGGCTCAAGGCTGGCGCAGCCAATATGCCAATTCCGCCTGGTTAAAGAGCGCGGAGGTGGCCGATATTGTTAACAGCTTAATGTTGGCTAAAGCCGACTCGGGTGCGGCCGATCATCTTTATCAGACCGACAAACCCCATCCTTACGGCGGCGAAGTCTGGAATGAGGACAAGGTCAAGACCGAACTGCGAAGCCGGAACCTTACCCCTTATAACAATATTAACAGCGTCAGTATTAGCGCCGATTTTGGCTCGGGCACAACCACGACTGTTTCAGTCAGCGGCGACGCCGGCAGTCAATCATTTTCCGGGAGCGAGTTTAAAAACTACTTTAACCTGCGGGCGCCGGCCAACATTCAGATTGTCGGGCCATTATATAATGTAGAGAGAAAATAAATGCCGGATATTTTTGTCGGTCAAAAATACGAAACAGTGGCAGACCGCTTAAGCAAAGAAAAAAGACGGGGCGGTCACGCTTTCAGCGCCTTTTGCTTGCTGCCCGGCAAGGTGCGTTTTGAAACCCAGGAGACACACGAAAAAATCATTCTCTTACTTCGCCAACATTGGTTTACCCAATTAAAGTGGATTATTACCGCCGTCATTATGGTGTTTGTGCCCCTTAGCTTGAATCAGATTCCGCTTTTGGATTTTTTATCGGATAAGGGCCAGCTGATGGCAATCATCATTTGGTATCTTTTGGTGGTCGCTTTTGTGTACGAGCAGTTTATCAGCTGGTACTTTCATGTTTTTATCATCACCGACGAACGGGTGATCGATGTCAATTTTTATAATCTTTTATACAAAGAAGTTTCCGAAGCCAAAATCGACAACATCGAAGACGTCACTTACCGCCAAGGGGGAGTGATCCGGGCGCTTTTAAATTTTGGCGACGTCAACATGCAGACGGCCGGAGAGAAACGGGAGTTTATGATCGAAGACGTGCCCTTGCCCGGCCGGGTAGTGAAAATCTTAAACGAATTAAAACTTGAAGAAGAGCACGAAAAAATTATCGGGAGAGTCAGATGACGCCGTTTGACCAGTTTTTACAATTTTTGGTTGCCGGTTGGCGGCTGGACGTGGCCATCTTAGCCAAACTCGGCGTCTGGTTGTTTTTGCTTTTATACTTGGGTTTTAGCTTGGTGGTCGTCAGGCAGGTCAAGTTAATGAGCCACACGGTTAACGGCTTTTTGGAAAACCAGCTGTCAATTATGGCCTGGGCCTTGGTATTATTGGCAGTGGCGGTATTTATTTTTAGCTTGTTTTTCTTATGAATTTACAGATAGCCAAAATCGTCGGCAGTGTCAGCGGCAGCGGCTGGTCGCAGGTGCACTCGTTTGCGCCCGATGACGCCGCCAAACGCAAAAGCCACGGTGAATTGCTGGCGGCGATCAGTTTTAAAGCCAAAGCGGAAATCGAAATCAGCTCTTTTGGCAGTGAGATAGTGAAACGGCTCCAGGAAATTTATTACAGCAACGAGGCTGGGTCGGTGTTAACCAAATTGAGCCAGACAATTGAAACTTTGGCGGCCGAGTGGTTGGGCCAGGTGGAACTGGAAATAGTCGCCCTCGTTGCCTGGGGCGACTATCTTTATGCCGCCCGAAACTTAAGCGGTCAGGTGTGGATTTTAAGAGGTGAGGCGCTGGTGAAGTTATTTACTGCCGCCAGCAGCGGGATAGAAACAATCTCCGGCAAGTTAATCCCGGGCGATGCTTTAGTGGCGGCCACCAGCCAGTTTGACCAATTAGTGCCCGAAGGCAGTCTGCGGGGAGCCTTAAAACAGGAAACGGCCGAGTCGGCAGCCGAGAGTTTAAAGGCTCCCCGCAGACGGCATGCCAATAACAGCCAGGCGGCGGCAGTGGTAGTCAAAATCCCGGGAGTGGTTGAGCCCGCCTTCGCCAAGGCTCCGGTAAGGCAAGCCGAGCCAAAGGAGAAGATTGATTATAAAGCCAAACTGGTCGAGTTTATCAGCCGGTTTAAACCGAAAAGAAAAATTGAAATTTTCGTCGGCGCCCACGGCAATAAAACCCGCCGTTTGAGCTTGACGATCGGGATGGTTCTTTTGCTTGTTTTTGGGTTAAGCTTGTTTTTGGCCGGCAAGAAAAGACAGGGCGAGGGCCAGCGCCAGACTTATCAGGCGGTTGTTGACGAGATCAATTACAAACTCGACGAAGCCGACAGTCTTTTAACCTTAAATCCATTGCGGGCTAGGTCGCTGCTTTCAGAAAGTAATACAAGAATACAAGAATACAAAGAAAAGGGAAATAAAGTCAGCCAGGAAATTTTGGATTTGGAGCAAAAAGTCGCCGTGGCGTTGGAACAAGTCCAGCGGGAATACAGCGTCGAAGCGATCGAGTGGTATGACTTTGATTTAGTCAAAGAGGGATTCCGCGGGCAAGCCTGGAATTTATCGAAAACTGAAGTTTTGGTTTGGGATGACGCCAGCCGGACGGCGGTGTTATTGAATTTGGAATCAAAGGCCGCCCAAATTATTGTTTCCGGCGAGTCTTTGGGTGAAGCCAAGACTATCGGTTTGACCGAGGGCCGGGGGTTTGTCGTTGCTCCGGATAAAGTCACGGTGGTCGATACGGCCAAGCAGGAGCCAGTCGCTCAAGTCGATGCCGACGGTTGGAAGAATATCAAAGTTGCCCGGGGTTTTGGCAGCAATTTGTATCTTTTGGACAGCGCCGCTGACGGCCAGATTTGGAAATACCTGGGTTTGGACGACGGCCTTTCCGGCAAAAGAAGCTATTTGGCGGGCGAGACTTTTGATTTGTCCGAAGCGGTCGATATGGCCATCGACGCCAGTGTTTGGGTGCTGTTTTCCGACGGTTCAATTGCCAAATACACCCAAGGTAAAAAAGACGCCTTTGCCGTGATCGGCCTGGGTCAGCCTTTCGGCGAAGCGGTGAAAATATTTACCAGCCCGGAAGTCGAGCATTTGTACGTGGTCGATCGGGCTAATACCCGGATCGTGGTCTTGGATAAAAGCGGCGAGTACGCGGCCCAGTACCAATGGTCGGGGATTGCCGGCGTCAAAGACTTTGTCGTTTCCGAGGCGCTCAAAAAGATATTTTTCCTGACAGGCGAAAAAGTGTTTACCATTGACCTGAAATGAAGATTGTTAACCGTAAAGCCAGGTTTAATTACGAGTTGACCGAGCGGGTCGAAGCGGGGATTGTTCTGTCCGGCGGCGAGGTTAAAAGCGCCAAAGAGGGTAAGGTCAGTTTAAACGACAGTTTTGCCCGGATTGACGCCAATGGCGAAATTTGGCTTTTAAATGCTCACATTCACCCGTACCAATTTGCCGATAACAGCGCCTATGAGCCGATCCGCAGCCGCAAACTGCTGTTAAAAAGAAAAGAAATTTTAAGCCTGCAAAAAAAAATGGAAGGCCGGAACTTAACTTTAGTGCCGACGGCGATGTATTTGAAAAAAGGTAAGCTCAAAGTCGAGCTGGCCATTGGCCGGGGCAAGAAACAGTGGGATAAGCGGGAGACGATTAAAAAACGGGAACAGAAACGCGAAGAGGGGCGGTTGCTGCGCCAGAAAATTTAATGGTGGAGATAGTCCACGAAGCATAGCGTAGTGGAGATGGAGGGTAATGAGCCCTCGTCCGCCCGAAACTGATTGCACCGTTTACAAGCTTAGTTCCGACTTGCGCCGGAGCGAAAGTTTGGTTCTTTAATTTGGTCCCGATCGAACCGCATCGGGATTACAGTCTGTGTTTGTTTACACCCTGGCCCGACTCCGCAAACAAAGTGGGTCAGAATGCCTTACGCTCTAACAAAAGCTAAAGCGCGAGGAGCAAAAGCGAAGCGGACGTCCTCAACGAGGTCGGCCACAAACACCTTGGCTTTGCTGACAAAAGTGTTGACAGCTATTTTTTGGTCAATTTTTTAAGACTGTTAACCAAAGTCTGCTTGTAGGTGTCAAAGAGCTGCTGGGCGTCGAATCATTTCATCCCCGCAACCGATATTATACCATAATAGGTATGAATATCTGGGATTTTATTTATCCGAAAAAATGTTTGGGGTGCGGCCGGCCGGGCAAATATTTTTGCGAGCAGTGCTTGGAAACAGTGGAATTGAGCGACGAATGTTTTAATAATCATTTGAGTTTGTTTGGCTACCGCGGCTTGATTCGGGAGACGGTGAAACAATTAAAATTTAAGTTCTTAAAAGATATTGAGGAGGAGTTGCAATTGTTAATCGAATCCGGGTTACGGCGAAAACTAACCCAACCCAATACTGAATTATTCCGGGAGTTTTTACAGCTAAAGCCGGCGGTTCAACCCCTGCCTTTATTTTGGTTTAGGCAAAACCGGCGCGGTTTTAACCAGGCGGAAATGATTGCTAAAATTGTCGCCAATAAATTGGAACTTAAGCCGGGTGACTATTTAGAAAGAGTTAAGTTGACCCAGCCGCAATCGCGCCTGCCGCGGGAAAAAAGGCTGACCAATGTCAGCGGAGTTTTTCGCGCCAAAACCGGCCGTTTACCCAAAGCAATTTTGCTCGTGGACGACGTTTGGACAACCGGAGCAACGATGCGTGAAGCAATGAAAGTATTGCAGGAAAATGGAGTCAAAGAAATTTGGGGGCTAAGCTTGGCTAGATAAACTGCTGTAAAAACTGGAGCGCTTTGGACTTTGTTTTTTCGCTGACGATTATTTTAACTAAACCTTGGTCAGGCTGGCCGTAAAAAACCGTGGTCAGAAGCGGGGCCAACAAAACCGCCGGCAATACCAATAAATCTTCTTCGCCATCGATGAGTAAGGTTGGCTGTTTTTTCTCGAGACTGCTGAGTAACTGCCGGACTGAGTTTTTGGTGATGGTGCCGGCCGGGTTGGCTGCGGTTAGCCCCGGCTTTAAACCCAGGGCTTTAAGGTGCGGGAAAATCCGCTGGCGTTTGGTTTTTAAATCAACAATAGCAAGATCGGGAGTAATTTTTTGGTTTAGTAAGGCAACGGCGGCAATATCGCCGACGGCGATACAGCCAAATTTTGGTCGGGAAATGTTTTTTGTCATCGGGGCAAACGGCCGCTGCAGCAGGGGACGTAAAGCTAGTGGCAGTTTTAGATTGTGCTTAAAAATATCCGGGTAATAGAAGCCTTGACGGTTGATCAGGCCCTGGCGGATGCGGCCAGAGGCTAGCCGTTGACCGTCGCTGGATTTAACCAGCGGCACTTCAATTATTGCCAACGGGTTTTTTCGAAGCTGATTAATTTTTTCCACATTCGGCCAGGATAGCGGACTGCAGACGATCGCCTCAATCGCGGTTGATTTTGCCGCCGGGCCGTAAATATCTGAAAGGGGAATAATTTGGTCGGGCCTAAATTTGGCCACGGCTTGACGGCGCACGCGATAGTTTTCCAGTGATTGCGGATAAGGTTTGTTAACCAGCATGGTTGGGCGGCACAAGCCAACGATAAATTTTTTACCACTGGTTTTAGCGGTTTCTAAAAGTTTTTTATGCCCCAAGTGCAAATGGTCAAATGTGCCGGCGACGGCCACCAAGTTAAATTGCATAATGTATAATTCTATCAGAAGGAGGGGTGCTCCGAATTGGTTAAGGAACCAGTCTTGAAAACTGGCGCCCGCAAGGGCTTGTGAGTTCGAGTCTCACCCCCTCCGCCTATGAAAGGTTTTAATGCCAATATTGAAAAATTAACCCGGGGAAACCGTAACTTCCGGAAGGTGCTATACACCGGCAAGCACAGCCAGCTGGTGTTGATGTGTCTTAAGCCCAAAGAAGAAATCGGCCTGGAGGTCCACCAGGATAACGACCAGTTTTTCCGGTTTGAGTCAGGCCAAGGCAAATGTATTATTGACGGCAACGAGTATATGGTTGGTGACGGGGTGGCAATTGTTGTGCCCGCCGGGGCCCGACACAACATTATCAATACGTCGGAGACCGAAGATTTAAAAATGTACACAATTTATTCGCCGGCGCACCACCAGGACGGGATTGTCCGGACAACTAAAGCCGAGGCCGAAGTCCACGAGGCCGAAGTCCACGAAGCCGAGTTTGATGGTAAAATATCAGAATAGGCTGGAAGCATCGCTTAGCCTGACTTATTGATATTTTATTAAAATTGATATAAAATTAGTCAATGAGCCGGTTGGTAATTAACAAGGATAAAATAAGGCTGTTTTTTGACAATATTCAAGATAAGTCAGGGGAAAACTGGGATCAAATTGGGAGGAAAGTGAGATTGTCCGGCAGGACGATTAGAGATTGGAGAAGGGGAGTATTGTTACCCAACAAAGAAAAATTAGAAAAGTTAGCCCTTATATTTCAACAGCGACTGCCGTTAGTTATTGAAGAAAGGGAAGAGTATTGGACGAAAAAATATGCCAGAAAAGGAGCCCTAGCCAGGTTAAAAAAATACGGCCCGCCAGGTACGCCAGAGGGGAGAAGGAAAGGCGGCTTGATTAGTCAGCAAAAACGGCGAGAAAGGCCTGAATATTATAGAAAATTGGGCGTTAATATCAGGAAAAAAATAAAAATTCCTAAACATTCTATTTTCCTGGCAGAATTTATGGGAATAGTTTTAGGAGATGGTGGATTATCATTGGAGCAATGTTTTATTACCTTAAATTGCATTAAGGACAAACAATATTCTATTTACGTTAAAAAACTAATCAAGAAGCTTTTCGGAGTTGATGCATCAATTTATCTAAGACCAATAAACGGTACAATTACCGTGGCCGTATCTGGAAGAGACTTTATTGAATTTTTAGTTAAAGAGGGGTTAAAAGTTGGCAATAAGGTTAAAAATCAGGTAGATGTGCCGGAGTGGGTAAAGAATAATTTCATCTTTTCTAAACGATGTCTTAGGGGGTTGATGGATACTGACGGAGGGATTTTTATTCACCGATATAAAATAAAACGTAAAGAATATCGTTATAAAAAAATTTGCTTTACTAATAAAAGCCAACCTTTGTTGAATTTTGTATTTAATGCGTTGAGAAAATTGGGATTAAACCCAAAAAGATTCAATGATAATAAAATTTGGCTTTACTCAGAAGTTGAAGTAAAAAAATACTTTAAATTAGTAAATAGCTCTAATCAAAGATTGCTGAAAGTTATTTGATATAATAAGTGAGTCAGGGAGGAGTCGCCTAATGGTTTGGCACAGGTTTGCTAAACCTGCGTCCGAAAGGACTTGTGGGTTCGAGCCCCACCTCCTCCGCCAATTGATATATAATGAAAGTTAATCATGGGCCTGCTTAAAAAGAAAATCGTTAGAGAAGAAGTCAAAGTTGAATCGGTTTTGCCTGTTGAGTTAAAAACTCTCCTTAAATGGATCGCCCCGGTGCGTCCATTCAAAAAAAGAGACCGCGAGTATTACACCACGATTGCGGCGATCGTGTTTTTGCTGGCGGTGATTCTTTTATTCCTTAAAGAATGGCTGTTGATCGCCGTCATGGTAGCCTTAATGTTTGTGGCTTACGTTTTGGCCACGGTGGCCCCGGAATCGGTCGAGCACGAGATCAATACCCGGGGGATCATGACCGGCGGCAAGCTGTATAAATGGGAAGATATGCTCCGGTTTTGGTTTACCAAAAAATGGCACGACACGATTTTGCATTTGGATACCAAACTCAAGTTTCCCGGCCGATTGATGTTACTCTTGAGTGATCAGGATGAAGCCAAAGTGAAAGCCTTGATCCAGCCTAAAGTCCAGTACGAAGTCCCGGAAACCACCTTCATGGACCGCTCGGCCAAGTGGCTTTCTGATAAAATACCCTTAGAAAAAGAATAATCCTTAAGCGCCCATAGTTTAATGGATAAAACTTTGGATTGCGGATCCAAGAATAAAGGTTCGATTCCTTTTGGGCGCACTAGATGAAAATTGCCATTTGCGCTAGTCTTCAGTTTCACCAAGAAATGCGGCAGGTGGAAAAAGAGTTGAAAAAGTTGGGACATAGGGTTTATGTACCCAAAAGCCTGGACTTAATCGAAAATCATGGGTTTAAAAAACCGTTAACGGTTAAAGGCCGGTTGGCGGCCGAGGCCGAGCACAATTTTTTAGGCGAGCACTTTGACAAGATCAAGACCAGCGACGCGGTTTTAGTGGTCAATCACGATAAAAAGGGGATTAAGGACTATATCGGCGGCAACACTTTTTTGGAAATGGGTGTGGCCTTTTATTTAAAGAAAAAGATTTTCTTGCTTTACCCGGTGCCGAAAATGGATTATGAATTGGAACTGCACGCCATGCGGCCGGTAATTTTAAACGGCGATTTGAGCCGGCTTTAGGGTATAATTTCCCTTGGAGGAGTGTGCCGAACGGTAAGGCACCGGTTTCGAAAACCGGCGCCCGCAAGGGCTTGCAGGTTCAAATCCTGTCTCCTCCGCACTGCACCCATAGTTGAATGGATACAATGACGGGTTCCGAACCCGTTGGTGAAGGTTCGATTCCTTCTGGGTGCACTCATGACAAGTACAAAGCGCGAATTTTCTGCCGGCGGTGCCGTCTATAAAAGAGACGGTAATAAAATTTTGTGGCTGGTGTGCCGGCACTCCGGTTACCACAAATGGGTCTTGCCCAAAGGCTTGATTGATCCGGGCGAAAAAGCCGAGCAAACGGCCGTCAGGGAAGTGGCCGAAGAGTGCGGCATCAAGACCAAGATTATCGCCAAGATTCCCGACCCGGAAAAATACATTTACACCATGAATGGCGTCAAAATCTTCAAACTGGTCCAGTATTTTTTAATGGAGTATGTTTCCGGAGATATAAAAAACCATGATTTTGAAATGGAAGCGGTCGAGTGGCTTTCCTATGACGCAGCCTTAAGCCGTCTCAACTTCCACGGTGCCAAAAAAGTTTTGGAAAAAGCCAACCAGCTCCTGGAAGAGAAAGCCGCCCAGCCGCGATTGATATAATAGGGTAGTTTGGAGGAGTCAGATAGTGGTTCATTCTACGCGCTTGGAAAGCGCGCGAGCGAAAGCTCTCGTGAGTTCGAATCTCACCTCCTCCGCTAGTTAGGAAAGGAATTCATGATAACAAAAATTTTACTAATAACTTTTGGTTTATTTGCCGCTTGGCAGATTATCATCAGGGTGGGAAGGAAACTTTTTCATTTTCCCGCCCCTGCTTTTATTGGTCGCTTTTTAGACAGCGATCTTAGAAGAACGCTTCAGCCACCTGATAAATTAATTCAGCGCAGCGGAATAAAAAAAGGCATGCATGTTTTAGAAATTGGCTGTGGCAGCGGAGCATTTACTACCTTTGTTGCAAAAGCGGTGGGCGAAAAAGGAAAAGTTTATGCTCTTGATATTCAGCCAGAAATGTTAAAGCAGTTAGAAAAAAAATTATCTAAACCTGAAAATAGGGGCATCAAAAATATTAAACTAATACTCGATAGTGCTTACGAATTACCTTTCAGTAACGACTCGTTAGATCTTGTTTATCTGATTACAGTTCTTGAGGAAATTCCTGATCGTAAAAAAGCCCTACAAGAGATAAAAAGGGTGCTAAGGCGTGGTGGAATTTTGGCGGTAACCGAACTCTTGTTGGATCCGGACTACTCCTTAAAATCAACTACGGTCAAATTGGGACAAGGGGCTGGTTTTGTTGTGGAGAAAACACGGGGAAATTTTTGGAATTACACTGTTAGGTTTAAGAAACCGTGGTGAGGCCTGTTTATGGATAGGTGATAAAATAGCCTTATATGGATCAGATCGAAGAGGTTAGGCGCAAGACGGATATCGTCCAGCTGATTTCCGAAGCGGTCACTTTGAAAAAAGCCGGCCGGAACTTTAGGGCGTTGTGCCCGTTCCACGAGGAAAAAACACCGTCGTTTATGGTTTCGCCCGAGCGGCAGATGTTTAAGTGCTTTGGCTGTCAAAAAGGCGGCGACGTGTTTAAGTTTGTGATGGAGCGGGAACGCCTGGATTTTGGCGAAGCCTTGAGACTGCTGGCCGATCGGGCCGGAGTCCAGCTCAAAGAGTTCCGCCCCGGCCCCGACCAAAAAATCAAAGAAAAACTTTTGGAAATTAATCATTTAGCCAGCGAATACTTCCACTATCTGCTCTCCGAGCATAAAGCCGGCAA
>Ga0209542_10005309_pt1 | contig 25805 bp, 23 predicted proteins | sample RifCSPhighO2_01_FD_184028 | JGI IMG/M metagenome (GOLD analysis project Ga0209542, IMG submission 184028) | Soil microbial communities from Rifle, Colorado - Rifle CSP2_plank highO2_0.1 (SPAdes) (version 2) | ecosystem: Environmental > Terrestrial > Deep subsurface > Rock core/Sediment ...
AAGAAGATTTGGATAGCGAGGGGAAAAATATGCAAAAATAATAAAAATTTATTTTTTGAATTAATTATAAATGAGAATTATTTGAATTGCGAGACAGCCTGTTTAGCAAGTGGTGACATCGTGAGCATCTAAAAAACAAGTGCCAGTCAAACCACACTTTTAGAAAATAGTAATTTTCTAATCCATTCAACTTCTAAAGTTGAAGTTTTTAAGGTGTGGTGGCACATTGTTTTTTTGATTACTCGACTCGTTTTGACAGTTGAAGAATTTATCAATTAAAGCTAATAAAAATAAGTCTAAATGTCAAATTATTAATAAATTTTATGAGTTATACAGATTCAGGATAATTGAGTTACTTTTTGTTCCTAAATCTCTAAATAGACAATTAGGAAAACACGTATAGTTAAAGACATAAATAATTGAGCAAAATTGCATGTCTTTCCCTAAATAGTCAAGGCACAAATGCTCAATTTTCAGTGTCCTTGACTATAACTGAATCAACTTAATTGTCTATATCTTTCCTGAATTTACTTCTGGAAATGTAAGATACTTGACTGAGTTTGCAAAGTGGCAAACTCAAGTCTTTAATGTAGGTGATTGGGTTTGATGATTGGTGGGACCATATTTTTGACGTGTTAAAGAGTAAACTACTATTCCAACAGTTCTTTTGGAATTGTAAAATCTTCTTTAGAAAAAATAACTTCTTCCGCTTGAGTTATGGCTTGCTTACAAAGGTTCATCATATCATTATATCTTTCTCTTACTTTATCATTTTTAATCCATGAACCATAACGAGCTTTTTCTCTTTCATCAACATCAGACTCTCTTTCTTTTTCTTTATATACTACAATTCTGTCTATAAATTCTTTATTGTAATTTATTAGTTCTTTATTTTGCAAATAGCTTAAAAGAAGCGCAGTGTATCTCTGGCTTCTACTTTCTACTCCAAATTTAGATAATATTGCCAATCCACAATAATAAAGCGCATAAAACCATTCTTCAGGAATTTTATAATCTGCTTCTTTCTGTTTATATATGTCGCAAAATTCCAAGCTTTCTTTTGCTTTCTCCAGATAGCATTTTGCTTCTTCAATATTAAAATTTGTTACAATTAAACCTTTATGTTTCTTTCCTCTTTCCTCTTCTTTTAATGCAAGAGCAAAACATTCTTTTAGTTCTTTTTCTATTTCTTTCATGTAAAATCTCTTATAAATTTAATGAATTTCTCTTGTCCATATAAAATTATTCCTGTTTGTATGGCATGCACAAAAGCTTTGTTTGGTCTTTTTAATTCATTTTTGAAGTCTTGCTGGCTAAAATTAATATCGTGAATTTTTTTTTGTTGAGCTATTTGCAGTTTATTTAAAATTTCATCTATTTTAGTGAAATTTTTCTTATTAGAAACAATATTTATTATATCTATATCATTTGCTTCCTTTGGAGAATGTAAAATGCTTCCATATAAAATAACAAATTCTGCATATTTCTCTAATTCTTTGAAATTCCATTGCCATCTTTTTTGTTGCAATGCTTCTTGAGTTAGGTAAAATGAAAGCGCTTTTTCTGTGAGTGGATTATCCCAATTTAGTTCAATTCTATAAGTGTTTGTTTTTCCTTTTCCCAATGGTTCAAGTTTAACCAGCTCTTGAGATTCTAATTTTTTTAAAACTTTCCATATACCTACTCTGCTTAGTTTCAATTTTTCTGCGAGCGAGGTAATTGTGTGTTTGACCGAGAAGTCTCTAAGAACACTAAAAAGTATTTTTTGCGATTGATTATTGCCTATTATCATTTTGTTAACAGTTATTAACTTTTAGTTAATAAGATATATAAATCTTTCTTTTTATTGTTTTAAGTATCTTTTATGTTGAAGCGGTTAAGATTGAGTTTTTTGATGCGGACGGCTTGGTTAAATTCTTGGCGAGGCCATATCTTTGACGTGGATGACTCGATTCGATTCTTGGCGGGGGTCATTATTTTTAAATAAGTTAATAAATTAGAATTATTATTGTAAAATGATGATATCAAACCCTTTTAAGAATCAAGAACCTTCCGTTAATAAACAGATGGACGAGAGGAAGAGACTTCTTACTTCATTTGTTAAGATTCATGGAAAGCCGATTATTGTTCATGCAATTCACGATAAACTTGTATTTCATAAAGTGCTAACTGATGGAAAACTTAGATTACCTGAGACCCATCAATCTCCACAAAAAACTCCTTATATGGAAAAATTTTTAGGGATAAATAACTGTTTATATTATAGCTTGGGTTTTGTTTACTTTAGTTCTTATTATTGGAAGTATAATCTTATTTTTGATATTAAATTTCTTAAGGATCTGATTTATTATGACAATTCTGTAAACTTTCAAGCGGCTAGGGATGTAGTTGCTTATTGGCATGAGAATGATATGGAATATTTAGAAAAGCTTGCAAATACCAATCAAATTACTCGAGAAACGATAAATAAATATTATAACAAAGATTATAAGGGGGAAGTTAGAAAATTTTTAGAGTTTTGGAAGATTGAAAAGGAACTATTTGAATTTATAGATAATTATTCTAATAAAAAAGAGTTGTTTAAAATAATTAGCGGTGTTCTGAAAAAGCATTTGTTAAAATATCCTGAATCTGAAAAAGATGCTTTAGATTGTTATTTACAAGATAAGGCACCTGAAATAATTGGAAGGAAAGAAAACGATTTGCTTAAGAATCCTTATTTTTTAGGTTTCTTTATATCTGGGGCTGTTGCTAAAGATACTCTCGCTATTCTTAAGAGCAAATATTCGGATAAGATTGTTTTTGATGGGGAGAAGATAACGAAGATTGTTGATATCTAAGTTTCTTTTGATTTGGAAAGTTTTAAATACTAAGTTATTCTAGTAAAAATAACTAAATTAAATTAGTAATAATATGGGTATATCAAAAATAACAAGGAATTATCAAGTAACTCTTCCTAGAGATATTAGGAAAATAGTTGGACTTAAGGAAGGAGATGAGGTAATAATAACTATTGAGAATAATTCTATTAAAATCTCTAAATTAAATGATGATATTATATCTAGAACGGCAGGTATTTGGAAAGATATGAAAGAAACTGGAGAAGAATATCAAAGAAGAATTAGAAAAGGCTGGTCTAGAAGGATGAAGAGGCTATATGGAGATACTGGATACTAATTTATTTATTGATCATTTTAGGGGGTATGCTCCAGCTACATTATTCTTTGAATCTTTGGAAAATGCCATGTTTTCAGCAGTTACTGAGACAGAGCTTGTTGCAGGAAGTCAATGTTCTGTTTCTGAAACAAAAAAAGATATTTTACAATTTCTTTCAAAATGGAAAAAAATAAATGTAGATAATCAAATAGCTTTATTGGCAGGAGATTTGTCTAGAGAATATAGAAAAGATGGTCTAGAACTAGGAGATGCAATAATTGCGGCAACAGCAATTATTAACAAAGCGGAATTATTAACGAGAAATGTAAGAGATTTTGAAAAAATTAAGACTTTGAGAGTTAAGTCTCCTTATTAAGGGGTTATGGTTTTTGGATTTGCAGGTAAGTATAGTTAAAGACATAAATAATTGAGCAAAATTGCATGTCTTTTCCTAAATAGTCAAGGCATAAATGCTCAGTTTTCAATGTCCTTGACTATATTAAATACTTCTTTGATTTGTTAAATGTATGAAGAAGGGAAGGGTTATTCTTGTAATTATTATATTGATTGTTATTATTGTGGGTATTTTTTATTTTACTGGTGATGGGTTCAGATGTTCTTTAGAGCCTGAAAGTGGAACGTGTAAGGCAATCTTTGAAAGATATTATTTTGATTCAAGTGAAAATATTTGCAAGCAATTTATTTGGGGTGGATGTGGAGGAGTTGTTCCATTTAAGACCATCGAGGATTGTCAGAAGGTTTGTGAAAGCTGACGTGATTTCACTTACTAAGTAACTTACTTACTTACTGACTAAGTTACTAATAATATTTATATACTTGTTTTATTTGTGTTGTTTGAGGTTATGGTATGAAAATTATTTTGGAAATGAGGGTTGTAATTTGAAGAAATACTTATTGCTTATTGAGGACGAGAAGTTATGGGCTCGGTTTAAAGAGACTATAGATAAAGATATTAATACCGCAATTATCGAGCTTGTTAAGGAGAAAACTAATCGAGGTGTTAAACATGGCTAAGTTGATAAATATTAGGGGACAGGTGACTATATTTGTAATTATTGCCATTGTTATTGTTGGAATTATTGTGTTGTTTATCTCTTTTAAGGGAAATTTATTTGGAGATAATATTCCTTCTTCGCTTGCACCGGTTTATGCTCGTTATGATGCTTGTATATCTGAAGAAGCATCTAATGGGATAAATTTACTTTCATCTCAAGGTGGAAGGATAAATGTCGGTGAGTTGACTCGCGCAAGTGATTTTAGCCCGTTTTCTTCACACTTGAATTTTTTAGGATTGAAAATTCCTTATTGGCATGGATATTCTGAAAATAATATTGTAATAAATAATGTTCCTACTGTTCGAGATATGGAGTCTGAGATTGAGGATTTTGTTTATGAAAGAGTTAATGATTGTGATTTTTCTGATTTTATTGCTCGTGGATTTATTATTGAGAAAAGTGAGGCTGATGTTTCTGTGACTATCGAAGATAATCAAGTTGTTGTTTCTGTTGATGCTCCTTTGAGCGTTTCTTTTGATGAAGACAGCGCTAGAAAGATAAATCATAAGGCAAATGTGAATAGCAAATTAGGAATTCTTTACAAAGATGCTGTTTCTATTAATGGTTATGAAAGAGGTTCTTTATTTTTGGAGAATTATGCTTTGGATGTTTTGCAGTCTTATGCTCCAGTTGATGGTGTTGAAGTTCAATGCAGTCCTAAGATATGGAAGACTCCTGAAGTAGTTTCTGAAATTAAGAAGAGTTTGTCTGCGAATATTGGAGCTATTGGATTTTCTGGAGGAAATAAAAAGGATAAGTACTTTACCGTTAATAATAATGTTAAAGAGCCAGTTAATTTGATGTATTTGGCTGAAGAATTTCCAAGTAAAATAGAGATTACTCCTGCATCTCAGGCTTTAATGATTGCTGAGCCTGTTGGAACTCAAGAGGGAATGGGAATAATGGGATTCTGTTATGTGCCTTATCACTTTATTTATGATTTAAGATTTCCTGTGCTTGTGCAGATCGGAGACGGTTTAGAGAACTTTCAGTTTCCTGTTGTTGTGGATATAGATAATAATGTTGTAGGCGAGCCTGCTTATAGTGAAGTTGCTGAAGATTTGGATTATGATGTTTGTTCATTTGCTGAAAATGATGTGACTGTAAATACTTATGATTATCAATTGAATCCTGTTTCTGCGAATGTAAGCTATCATTGTTTCGATAGTTTATGCGATATCGGAGAGACTATTGTTTCTAGAGGAACTGCGGAATTGAACGCTAAGATACCTGTTTGTGTTAATGGACAATTGGTTGCTACTGCTGATGGATATGCAGATTCTAAGATTTTGTTTTCCTCTAATTCTGAGAATTTTGCTGAAATTATTTTAGAGAAGGAGTATTCTCTTGATGTTGAAATTCGTTTGGGTGGAAAAGTTGTGAGAAATTCTACTGCTGTAGTTCATTTTGTTGGTATTGACGGATATTCTGCAAACGCTATTATTCCTGAATCTAGCAAGGTTAAATTGAAAGAAGGGATGTATAATATTAAGGCTTTTGTTTATGGCAATTCTAATGTTGTTATTCCTGCAACTACTAAGACTGAATGTTACAAAGCTAATCGTGGAGGCATCGCAGGGATATTTGGAAGCACAAAAGAAGTGTGTGTTCCTGTCGAAATTCCGGCTACTAAAATAGATTATGCTTTACGTGGTGGCGGCAAACTTGAGGATTATTATATTCTTGGAAGCGAACTTGAAAATGGCAAAGTTATAATTGATGTTAGTGAATTGCCTGTTCCTAATTCGCTCGAGCAGTTGCAATATAATTATGAAGTGTTTGAAACACTGGGAGCGCAATTAGACTTCGCATGAGGAAATTATTATTATTTGCTTTAGTTTTGTTTTTATTTACTTTTATTAGCGCTCAAGTTGTAACTGAAAATAGATTTTCTGGAAATAGAGGAGGCACAGCAAGTTATATTAACTATGGAAGCAGTTTTACTTCGTATTATGGCGCTGAAGCCAGCACTTATTGGCCTGTTCTTTCAAATAGAGATGAATGCACAAATAGTCAAGATATAATTGTTCAGGTTTCTCCTGTTGGATGTCAGCCTGCGGTTGTTCGAAGCGATTTATTGGCGGAACAGAATGTTCCTGTTTTTTGTCAACTTGATTTGTTGCAGATTAATCCTGCAATAGATATTAAACAGATTAGAAATTTACGTTTTAGCGGACGTTATCCGCCTGAAGTTGCCGGGGTTGGGTTTCATCCTGCAAGAGCTGCTTTAAGGACGACTAATCAACTTCTTGGAAGTCCTTTGGAAAGCAACATAGGATATGTTGTTGTTGTTTTGAAGAGAAATATTAATGAAACGAGCATGCCCAAATTCTTTAATTTTACACTTTCTGCTAGTGTTGATTATTATTCTGGAAATTCTGTTGGGATAGGAGTTAGTGAGATGTTATTACAAGAGACTGCAGATAAAGATTGGGAACTTGCTAAACGCAAACAGACATTTTTTGGAGGGAAGTTTTCAGTCAGGGTTAAAGATGTGGATACTAATTCAATTGGAGTGGAACTTTATTCTGGAGATTTAAAATATTCTGAATTAACTTTAAGAAAAAACCAACCGCAGTCTAACTCTGTTTATCTTCCCGGGAGTTATTGTCAGACTTCTCTTCAGTTAAGTTATTCTGATTTTGTTTCGCCTCCAGTTATTGCAAGACTTAAAGTAGATAATGATGTTCTTGATTTGTATGAAGGTTCTAGGTTTTTGAATAATAAGTGCCTTGTACGTAAAGTTTCTGGTAGTTCTACTAAAGGCGAAGTAGATATTAGTTGTGGAAAAGAGACTTTGAATTTGAGGACTGGCGCGCAATTGCTTAAAGTTGGGGATAAGGTATATATGGTTGGAGGTGATTTGAAGGTTATTAAAGATAAGGAATATTCTATTGATAAAGTAATAAATGATTTAAAAACTGGTAAGTTATCTTATGAAATTAAATCTGGCGAGACTAACGCTAAGTCTGAGCCAGTTGATTTCGATAAAGTAAGGCTTGTTAGTCAAGCCAAATTATTTGATTCTGACTATGGAGAAAATGAGCAGTATATATTAAATGCGACTGAATATTATGAGTTGCTTGCTGATTCTTATGGCAATGAGAAGAATGGTCCTTTGGCAGAGTCATATGGTGAGACTGCTTTGAGCAGGGCGATTCGTTTATCTAATGATTGGGGAAAGAAAAATAATGCTGTTAGATTGATAAATAAATATTTGGATTTATATCCTAATGGTAAAGATTCTGTTGAGTTTACTGGTATTTTGAATGATATTTATACGGTTGATAGTTCATTGGCTGGGCAGGGTGTTGAAACTGAAGATGGTTTTCATTTGATAAGACTTATAGATATTACAAATTCTGGAAAGAAGTCTAGCGCCAAGATTAGTTGGGGAAATGAAGAGGAGGTTGTTAATCAGGGAGGGACTTTTGAAACTAGTTTAGGTAAATTAGGATTGGTTTCAGTTATTGATTCTGAAAAGATTAAAGTTAATATTATCTGTAAATCTGCTAATGCTGGTAAAGATTATGAAATTAATTCAAGAGATACTACTAAAATTAGTGATTGTGGTGGACCTATTCGCGTTTCAAATATAGACTGGCAGAATTTTGTTAAATTAACTATTTCTCCTATTACTCGAAGTAGCACTGTTGGTAATTTTACTGTCGGAATTGGAATTGAGAAGAGAGCTATTGAGCTTACACCAGAAAAAGCTAAGAAGAAGATTGAAAATTTGAATAAGACAATTAAGAAATGGGAATCTATTTCTAATAGTTTAGGGAATGTTGTTCGCGGGTTGAAGGGAGCTTGTTTTGCTACTGCAGGTGTTTTGATAGTTAAGAATTTCGTTACTGGTTTGGGCGGTGAATCTCTTGCTCGTCGTGATGCAATGTCTGGAGATAATGGATGGACCAAGATTTGTCAGGATGAGGTCAATAATAAAAAAGAAGGTTCATTGACATTGACGCAGTGTTATAATACTCATTCTGAAGATATAAAGAAAAGTGTTGATGCAAGAGTTAAAGCAATTAAGAAGACTGGCGAAGTTACTTCTGAAATAGAAAATAGAGCAGGTATAAAAAATCCTAGTCGTGAAGGGATTTTTGCAGGAGATTCTTTTAACGACGTTGAAGCACGAAAGGCGTTGATTGATAAGATTAAAAGGGATTGTGGAACTAAGACATTTACAATTGGGATCGAACAGAGAACTGTGGATAGTTTATTACCCACTGCTTCTACAATTACGGATGAAAATGCAAAACAGTATAGTTATTCTCAACTTAGAGATATTTATTACAATTGTCAGATAATTGATAATAAAGGCAGTAGTCAAGGAACTAAGAAAGCTGAGACAGATTTATCTGTTATTGGGAAGTCTGTTGATGAGAGATTGAGATATGAGAAAGACGTTACTCAATATAATGGTATTGGTTTGTACACTCTTGATGTAGGTGTTAAGGGAACTTATTCAGGTGAAACTGCTAAGACTTTAAGGAATAAAGGGTTTGACATTCCTCTAGGGATTGGCAATGATGTTTTTGTACAGGTTGTTAGGGGGAGAGATAAACCTTATTTAATTACTCTTGATAAAAATACTGCAGGTTATCAAAGAAAAGATATCTATAGTTTAGATGATAAAACTGTTGGATCGAAGTTGAATATTTTAACTTCTACTCTTCCTAGTGGAGGTCAGACTGATTTGACTGGATTGCCAAGTACTTTTGATTTAGTTAATTCTGGTAGTTATTATAATTCATTTGCTCCTGGTGAAAGCACCGTTAGGTATTTTGAAACTGAGCCTTACAAAGGAACGCCTGCTGTTGTGCCTTTCGATTTAAATAGAGGGTTTTATGCTGCTACTACTCAATCATTGCCTATTCTTGGAAAGACTAAATCTTATGAATCAAATGGAAGACCTGCTAGCTTTTATGTTTGTAATATAATGACTGATAAACGTGTTGGATTTTATTCTCCTAATTATGGAGATGATGAGTGTGTTAAATTTGATATTTATACAGGACAACCATTTGATAGTTTCCCTGGATTGACTGAGAGTGATACTAAGAAACTTGTTTCAGATGCTGTTAAAGCACTTGAAGAGGCAGCTCAACAGTATGGGAAGAAAGTTGTTAGGATAAGAGGGAATACTCTTAATGTAGGGCAGGCTGCTGCACTATTGCCGGGAAGTCAGTGTCAGGATTTCATGAGTCCTCAGGATTGTAAATTATTGTTTAATGTTTGTGACCCTGTAATATGTCCTAGTTCTAGATGTAATTTTGGAGGTTCATATTATGTTTCAGATGTCATTCAATCTGGGATTGTTGGAAGCGCTTTACTTTGTTTACCTAATGTTAAAGAGGGAATTGTAATGCCTGTTTGTTTGACTGGGTTGAAGGCAGGAATAGACGGTTATCTTTCTATTCTTAAATCTCATCAGCAGTGTTTGCAAGAGGCGATTGATACTGGAAAATATGTTGGAATATGCGACCAGATTAGTTCTGTTTATATGTGTGAGTTCTTCTGGAGACAGGCTGCTCCTATAGCTAGAATGGCTTTGCCTAAATTAATTGAGTATGCATATACTGGAGGACAGGGCAACGTTCGCGGAGGAGGAGAGTATATGACTGTCCAAAATTCTTGGCAAAATATGGAAGACTCTGCTAGTTACTTTACTCAGAGTTATGCTGCTAATTCTTTTGAGGCATTTAAAATAAGAAACGTTGAGGAAGCGGGAACTGAAATTTGTCGTGCTTTCATTTCTGCTAAAGGACCTAAGACATTTGAATCATTGATTGAGCCTGATTCTCCAGCACAGTTCCATGCATGGTATAGTGCTATTGATTTTACTGATGCTACTATTCCGGCTACTTCTCAGTATAAAGTGTTTTATCATATATTCGCTGGAAATGATCGCGGAGTGTCTTATAGTGTTTATTTGAAAGATCCTCCTGCAGATACAATGTATTCTTCAAATCCTATTATGGTTGTTGCTACCGGATTTGCTGCTAGAGGACAGTATGCTACTGAGAGCAAGGACTTTACTGCTCCTAAAGGTTATCAGCAGTTATGTGTGAGAATTAATGATAGAGAAGAGTGCGGGTTTAAACAGGTTTCTTCTAGTTTTGCCGTTGATTATGTTAAGGATTCTGTAGTTGCTGACCAACTTAAACAGACTGACGTAACTACAGAGAGTGAATGTATTTCTGGAAGTGTGAGTCCTGCTGCTTTGTTGAATCCTAATTTGGGAAGTGTTGCTGAAGAGGCTTTAAACCCTGCAATTTACAACAGAGGAATTGTTAGAATTTGCGCTACTTCAAATCCTGGAAGCGCGACTGATCCTACAAGGTTTGTTAAAGTTGGAGTTTGTGGAGAGAGTAGATTGGGTTGTTGGCTCGACAAGCAGAGTGTTGATAAGTCTATTACTGCTGGAAATGTTGGATTGAGAAATCAGACTTTGAGCGAAATAAAAACAATACAGGAAAATAATCTCAAAGGAGATAGTAATTTTAAGAGTTCTGATGATATAAGCAAAGGACTTGCGCCTATAATTGATAAAGTGAATGGCGGTGTTAAAGAGAATCTTGTTGCCGTTTTGAAATCTTTAGATGACTTGATGTTGAAGGCGTTTTGGAATTATGACAAAGCAGAGATTTTGTTATGGAAGGCTGTTGCTTATCATAAGGTTTTTGAGAAGGAGGCTAATGAAGCTAATGCGCCTAATGTTGCTAGTGGTGGTGCTGGGGCTACTAATAGTGCTGGTTCAACTGGAAATAAAGATAATATAAAAAAAATCGAACGAAAATTAATTTTAGCACCTAATAAAGGGGAAATTTATATCTTTTTTAATGATGAACCTACTAAATTCTTTATTAAAGGAGGTAATATTTATTCAAGTATAGCAGGAGAATATGGAAAAATAAATGATCGTAAATTAGACTTTGGAAATACTCAGGTAATAATCGATGAAGTGAATAAGGCATTTGGTTCCGGAAGTTACGATTTAATTGATAATAAAATTACGGTTGATCAATTAACTAAGGGGATAGATTTGAATGATATTGATAAATCTAGTGCGAGTAACGTTCAGAATGCTGGAAAAATATTAAAATTAGAGCCAGAAAAAGATAAAAGTGGAGAGAGATATTTTAGGTTTGATAATAGAATTACCTCAATTTATTTAGATATTGGAGATAACACTATAAGAAAATCTGTATTCGGAAAAGATACTTATTTAGGTGATTTTAAAGATAATAAAATAATTTTTGCAGATAGATGGTTTACAAATGTAAAGAATATTATTGTTGAAGAGTTTAAAGATGATGCTTATGATAAATTGAACGGGAAAAGTTATACTCTTAGAAATCTTGAAGATGGGATTGATTTAGGTGCTGAAAAATCTGGAGCATTTCTGACCGCTACTGGGCAACCGGGATAACTTTCTTTACTTTTTAGGCTCTGCTGGTTGCGCTGGGTTTCCAGTGTTTATCGGGAATGTTTGTGATGATTCTGAAGGATTTCTTTGAGCATGATCTTGAGGGCTCATTACTTTTACTTCATAATAGCCACTTTCATTTTCTAAAAATCCCGAACCTGAATCTATATCTATATCAAGTATTGTTCCTATTTTTGGCATAATAAACACTTTTTCAACTGCCCTTGTTGTTGAATTTTTTCTTCCAAGAATGTAAGCTAGTTCTACTACTTCTTTTCCTGTTTCAGAATCAGCATACTTTATTTCAAGAGGTTTTAAATCCCAGTCAAGATTTCTTTGCGTACGTAATCTTATCGGAGAACTTTTGTCTGGAATATCCATGTTTCTGTTTTGTGCTCTAAATCCATAAGGGCCATCTGTATCTAAATTAAATCTTGTAACTAATCTTCTGTTTGCACCTTCACCTTCATAAAGTTTTACTGGAACAAATTCTCTTGCTGGATTAAGTGAGGCTGTTTTTTCTTCTAAATCAATTCTTATTCTAGAACCGCCAAAATATGGCTTTCCAATGTAAGGAGTTTCATCAGATTTATCAGTTAAGTTTTCATAAAAAGCTGTTTCTCCTAATCCTTCAATGTTAACTGTTTTTAGTCTATAGTTTGCATCTCTTTCCGAAGATACAGAGCTTACTGCTACATCTTTTATGTGACCGGGTGTTCGTAATTGTGTGGGGGTAGTTGAACATCCACTCGATAATGTTGCAACACCTGCTAGAATTAAAGATGCTAGTGTTTTATTCATGTTTATTTTAGAAAATTACGGTTTTTAATGTTTTTTGCAGTTTTGTTACTGGTTTTAGTAGTAAACTTTAGCAGTTATTTTAATATTTATTGTGATGCTTTTTGCTTCGCGGTCTTGGATTCTGCTTCTTTCAATTTTAATTTGTCTTCTATGCCTAACCGTTCTATAAGTTCTTTGTATCTATTTCTTATTGTGACTTCTGTTATTCCTGCTACGTCTGCCACTTCTCTTTGAGTCTTTTTTTCATCGTTCATTAAAGCTGAAACGTATAAGGCTGCTGCTGCTATTCCTGCAGGGCCTCTGCCTGAAGTAAGTTCTGAAATGTCTGCTTTTTTTAGTATTTTTATTGCTTCATTTTGAGCATGCGGGGACAGGTGAAGGATTGAAGAGAATCTAGAGATATAGTCTTTTGGAGAGCTTGGTTTAACTTTAATTCCTAATTTTCTTATTATGAATCTGTAAGTTCTGCCGATTTCTTTTCTTGCCACATCTGAAGCGTTTGCTATTTCGTCTAAAGTTCTTGGGATGTTATAAGAACGGCATGCTGCGTAAATACATGCAGCTATTACTGATTCCATACTTCTTCCGCGGACTAGGCCTCTTTGCAAGACGAACTGATAAACTCGGGATGCTTCGTCTCTGACGACTGAAGGAAGTGTTAGAAATGAGGATACTCGCCTTAATTCAGCCATTGCTAGTCTTAAGTTTCTTTCAATTGATGTTGATACTCGCTCTTGCCATTTTTTGAGCCTTAAGAATTTTCTTGTTTGACCTGCTTCTAACTTGTAAATGTCAGATATTTCTCCGATGTTTGTTGTAAGTCCTTGGTCAAATTTCTGTCTGGACATAGGAGCTCCGCCTCTGCCTTTCTTTTCAGATTTGTCAAATTGGCCTCCGACATCTTGTCCGGTGTCGACCATTTTGTCTTCGATAATTAGTCCGCAGTCTCCGCAAATGATTTCTCCTTTTTGGTCGTCATGTGTGAGATTTATACTATTACACTCTGGGCAACGTTTAACAAAATTCATGGGGCGAAAGATTTATAAAGTATTGTTTTTCTGAGAGTATTTAAAGCTTTGGGTAGGGTTTTTTGAAATTTCTTGACTTACCGTTTATCCTTTTGCGCTGTAACAATCTTTATATATTTACTATCTCTTTAGCTTGAAAGAAGTGGTGACTAATTAAATGCAACCAGACAAAATAAAAGATTTGGAATTATATCTTCGGGTTAAGGAGCTTTTGAGAAGATTTAGAGAGCTATCTAGAAAAGAAGTTTTAAGAGGTTCTCTTATTTTGGATGTAGATGGAATAAGAAGAAATTTAAAGAAAGGTCTGGTAATCAAGCAAGTTGAGAATGGTTACTACTCAAAATATTTTTGATAGTTTTTCTAAAAAGTTGTGTTCTGAAATTGCAGAATTGGAAGTTAGACTCGGTGGAAAAGTTATTTTTTTGATGGAGATTTAAGTGCCATTTCTGCATATCATTTGCATAAAGTATAGTTAAAGACATAAATAATTGAGCAAAATTGCATGTCTTTCCCTAAATAGTCAAGGCACAAACGCTCAATTTTCAGTGTCCTTGACTATAATTAGAAAAAATAGGGGGGGCAAATTATTTTTAATTCTTGAATCTCCTGGTGGTCAGATTGATACTGTTGCAAAAATAGTTCATGTTTGTAAAGAATATTTTGATGAGTTTAATGTTATAGTTCCTTCATACGCTAAGAGTGCTGCCACTTTAATCTGTTTGGCCGCAGATAATTTATTTTTGGGAAAGTCTGGAGAACTTGGTCCAATAGATCCGCAGGTTATGCATCCTTTAGAAAAAGGAGTCTATTTTCCAGCACTATCTATAAAAGATGCTATAGAATTTATAGAATCTTCGAAGGATGAAATAGTTAAAATTGGTTTAACTGAAAAGATAGATCCTTATTTAATGGGCGCTTATAAAAGAGTTTTAAATTTAGCAGAACAATATCTAGCAAGCGCAAACTTAATAAAAAACTCCGAAAATTCTAAAGAAATAATAAACTCTTTGACTCAGAAATATATCTCCCATGGTTATCCAATAGACCTTAAAGAATGTAAGGATTTAGGTATAAAAACAACTAATTTTAGAAAAAACGGTTTAATGGATTATATTTATGACTTGTTCGAAGAGTATATTGATTTTATAATAATTAATAAAGTTAAGACTAAACTAATTATTTTCTCTTCGAAGATTAGTGTTAATCAAATTGAAATTTCTTCTCAAACAAAAAATCCTGAAGAAATAGAAGAATCGCTAAAACCCAAAGTAATAAAATAAATTGGAATTTATTTTTTAGTTTTATTCTGATAGAATTGAGTTTATAATATTTTTTATGCTTGGTTTGTTTGTTTTTGTTTATTGTCTTGCGCAATCGTGATCGTCAAATTCATTTATTGGCGTTCCATTATATTGCACATCATGAACTGTTGAAGGATTTATTCTTTGGCCGTCTTCTGCTAAATTTGGCGCTTCATCTAACTCTATTTCAAGAGGCACTGTTAAATCACTTTTATCTTTTTTGTGATTTTTTATGCTTTCTACCATTCTTCATATTATTGTCGCTGAAGATGATTGGTTTCCTAATGCGCTTTTTATAATATCTTTGTAACCTCTTGTGAATGCATATACTCTTCTTATGTGGGTGGGTGATAGTGTTTCAAGAGAGTTTCTTAATGAAATGTAATCTCTGGGTGTTGAATGTCTAAATACATTTAATATTTCACTTACATAATTGTTTACTCTATGTTTTCCTACTATTATTCTGCTAGAATTGCGTTTATTACGCCTTCTCTACTTGGGCGGTTTGTGATTCTTGCTTTGCCTTTTGATGTTTCTATTATTGCTCCTTTGATTAATCTGTTTTGTCTGGCTAGGAAAATGTTTTGAGGAGTCTGTAAAACGTTTTTTATTTCTACTTGTTCTGTCTTTTTTCCGATTGTTAAGTTAGCTTTGTTTGATTTTAGAAGTATGGCTTTTTTATGGTTCCCTCTTTTACGAACTATTTTACTTTTTGTTTCTCCTAAAGATGTTTCGTTTTCTTGAGACTTGTGTTCATACCACTTTCTCTTGTGATTTCTGTGGTATTTTCCACCAGTTATTTTTCTTCCGTGATTCATATATTGTTTTTCAAATGATTGTTTTTAAACCTTGCGAATTGATATTCGCAGAATTAAAATTATATTTTTGTAATAATGTCAAAGTGTTTGAATCTAATCGTCACACTTTGAGCATCCAAAAAACTTCTCAAAGTTTTTTTGATTTTAATGGTTTCTGAAACATTTAGATTAATGATTTTGATATAAATTGATGGTGTGCTATTATTAATATAAATTATTCTTTAGAGCTATGATGAAAATAAGTGGTTGTTGTTAGTATTTTTATGTTGGAGATTTATTGCAGATTATGAAATGGATTGACATTGCATAATCTTTATATAGTCTCTTTGTACAAATGAAATTATGGCAAACGTCATTGAGAGACCTTTAGACCTTTTGAACAACTCAAAGGGAAAAGAGGTTATCGTGCAGTTAAAGAACGACAGACAGTTCTCTGGAGTGTTAAAGGCTTTTGATATACATATCAATATAGTCCTTGATAACGCCAAGGAAATGTTAAATGGCGAACTAAAGAGAAATTACGGCCCTACTTTCTTGCGCGGGGACACAATTATCTTTATTTCTCCTGCTTGATTCTACTGTATTTTAATTAATTGAGAATTTGGTTAAATTTTTACTTGGGAGTTTGAATTAGATGTTTATAAAATAAATTATTCTTCGTAAAAAGCAGAAGAAGTAGGGGTTTCCCATATTTTTACATATTTGATTTTAATGTTTTTCTTTTTAAATTTAGGTTTTAGTAGATTATAGAAATGCCTACAGATATTTTCCGTTGTAGGAATAAACGGAACGATGATAATTTTGTATGCCTCTTTAATCATTTTATCAAAAGCTTTTAACATAATCTCATCAGTATCTGAGATCATAAATCCATGGTCGTGTTTGATGTCTATTTCTTCTATCATTATCTTTTTTATGTCTCCAAAGTCAATTACCATTCCTTCGTCACTCGCACCTTTTTTATTAATGACTTCCCCATATACTCCAACCTCAACTCTAAGTCTGTGTCCATGAGGATTGCGACATTTAGATTCATGATTTGGAATTCTATGACCGATATCAATTTCAATCTCTTTTGTTATAACTTGTTTTATCATTTTTTGTTTCTTCTAATTGCTTTGAAGGCAATATATCCGGGTATCTTTTGCGCATTGGCATATTCTGCTTTTTCCAAACTCTCTTCATCAAAATAATCTAAGTAAAATAACTCAAAAAAAGCATCGGAGAAAAATTCTTTTAAGGTATGATGTGGAAATTCAATGGAGACTTTATTATTGTAAAGTTGCATTTTAACCTTATTTTTATTTATATAATTTTCTGAACCTGTTTGTACAAAACTTAATAGTGGGTGATGAGTTATTATTACGAGAACTCCTCCATCTTTGAGTAAGCGAGCAAATTCCAAATAAGCTTTGTCAATTTCAGATAAATAATGCAAAGAAAATCTTCCCGTAATTACATCTATAGATTTGTCTTCTAATGGAATTGAATTCATATTTCCTATGAGGATATTTTCTGGTTTCTTGGCAATCTTTTTAGCTTCATCTATCATAAATTTAGAATTATCAATACCATAGACTTCTTTAGCACCAAGTTTTTCATAAGTAATAATATCTATTCCGTGTCCACATCCAGCATCTAGAATATTTTTCCCATTTAGGTCTGGCAATCTTGACTTTATGAATTTTCTTGCATGGTCTGTTCTGTTACTAAAATAGTCTTTTTGTCCTTTTATGAAATCTAATCCTATTTTCTCATACTGATTATAATTTGTCATGTTTCCTAAATTTTTAACAAACTAAATAATATTTAAATAAGAGTTCTCCTCTTTAGGAGAACATGGATAAAGATATTTTACTAAATCTTGGCTTAACAGACAATGAGCTGAAAGTTTATATTTCCATCCTTCAACTTGGAACTTGCTCTGGAACGGATATTCGAAAAGATACAAAAATATCAAATTCTCAAGTTTATTTTGTTTTGGATAATTTAATATCGAAGGGATTAATAATATATGAAAAAAGAGCTTCGGGAAAGATGTATATTGCATTAGATCCTTCTGTTATTAAGACAATTCTTGAAAATAGAAATAAACAGATTGAGGAAAGTATTCCTTTTCTTAAAAGTATTCAAAATAAAAATATCTCTTCTACGGAAACTGCGATATTTGAAGGAATTAACGGCTTTAGAAATGCTCTGATTAATTTAGCACAAGAATGTCCAAAAAATGAAACTATCTATATAATTGGTTTTTCTAATCAGACATATAAAAATAAACAATTAGCAGATATATTAATAGATGTAAATAAAATTTCTAAACAAAAGAGGCATAAATTTAAAATGATATTAGATAATCCTAAAAACAGTTTTTTTGAGGAAAGGGAAGAAGAGAAAATGTCAGAAATAAAATTTATGAGAAAAGGATTTGTTAGTCCAGCTTCTATTGACATTTTTCAAGATTATGTTTACATCTTGCTTTGGGATGAGAACCCTTATGCAATTAGAATAAGAAATAAGAATATATCTGATGGATTTAAGGTTTATTTTGATTTTTTATGGAATATTGCTAAAAAGTAATTATAATTCATTTTCATTCAGTAATGGATAAATATCAAAAGCTACTTCTTCATATGGATGTACTTTCTTGATTTCATTAATAATATCTTTTGCTTTACTTTTCAAACAGATAAATTCTATTCTTTCTTCTTGGACACTTTCTAATTTATTTGCTTTTCCTATATGCGGGTTTGCTTTGGAATTTGGTTTGAATCTGCCTATTCCAATACTTGAGAAACTACAATAATTATAATTGCCTATGGTTCCTCCTCCCGCTTTTCCAATTGCTTCTCTAACTTTGTCTGTATGTGTTAAAGGCACAAATACTACAATTTTTACTTTTTCCATTTTAAACTTTCAAGACTGCTAAGTCGTCCGGGATTGAGGTGTTCTTGAACACCTTCTTGGCTTCTTTTAATAAGATATGTGAAAGATGCGCGTATTTTTCTGACAAGTGGACTAAGGCTAGCTCTTTTACTTTTGCTTTTTTTGCTATTGTTGCTGCTTCTGTTGTTGTGAGGTGCTTGTATTCTTTTGCATGTTCGGTTTCTTCTGCTGAATATGTTGACTCGCAAATTAGGAGGTCTGAGTCTTTTGCCAAGTCTATTGCATTATCATTCATTGCAGTGTCGAGGACTATTGTTATTTTCTTTCCTTTTTGGGTGTATATTACTGATTTTGCTTTTATTTTTTTACCGTTGAATTCAATGTCTTTGCCTTGCTGAAGCTGGCCTATTAATGGAGAGTTTGGAAGCTTTAGCTTTTTTAATTTAGCTTTGTCTATTCTTGTTTGGTCTTTTATTATTATGCTGTATGCTAGCGTTGGAACGCCATGATCCATTTGAGCTGCTTCTATTTTTATTTGCTTGTCTTCGTATACTAAACTGCCGGATATTTCGTGAATTTCTGTTCTTATTTTATATCTGGAATAAATTCTTTGGAATAGCTCTATTTTTTCATTAGTGTGTCTTGGACCGTAAATATGGAGCGTTTGAATGTAATTGTTCATCCCCATTGTTTTTAGAAGACCTGCTAAACCTAAAGTGTGGTCTTCGTGCCAGTGAGTAATTAGAATTTTAGTTAATTTTGCAGGGTTTTCATTTGCATGTTTGAACTGTCTTTGGATACCTTCTCCACAGTCTACTAATATTTTTTCTCTTTCTGTTTTTATTAGGAAACCGCTGTGATTCTTTTTTATGCTTGGAATTGCGCTTCCTGTTCCTAGACAGACGATTTCAAAGTTCATTTATATATGATGTTTTGGCTGTTTAAATAGATTGCTTATTTTGGAAGTGTTTAAATACTAAGTAAAGGTTATTACTATTAACTTATAATTATTTTTGATAAGTAATAGTAAGTTTTACTAAGTAAAATGACTGGTGATAAAAGCAAGGTTAGGAGAGATGTTAAGAAATTTTTGTTAGAAATTCCCACAGATATTTGGGAAAAGTGGAAAGACAAAATTCCCAGGTCTATTTCGATAAATAAGGCTCTGATAGCTTTGTTAAAGGCGGAGTCTGAAAAATGAGGCATAAATGGTTTTTATCGTTTGTTTTATTTTTGTTATTGTTTTTTTTATCTTTTTTTAGTTTGACTTCCGCATTTTTAATTTCAGATCAGGGAACTAGCGTGCGTAATTCAACAGGTTCTCTTCTTGAGAATGGAAATTTAACTATTGCAGTGTATGATAATATTACTGCTGGAAATCTTATTTTTAATTCTACTACTCAAGGCGCTATTATTAATGGGTCATGGAATTTAATGATAAATCCTATTATTGAATATGGTTTTAGATATTGGAAAGATTATGAAATTAATGGGGAAGATGTAGATTTTGATGGAAATGAGAGGTTGGAGTTTCAGTCTTCAGTTGGTTATATTAATAATATTTCTTTTATTAATTTTTCATTGATAAATTCGTGTCCTTCTGGGAGTTCTATAAGATTAATTTATTCTAATGGAAGCGTTGAATGTGAAGCAGATGACTCAGGCAATGGGACGGGTTCTGATTTAACAAATTATGCTTTGAAAAATCAGTCTGAAATCTTTTCTGGAAATATAACTACTGCTTATACAGGATTTTTTGGATTTCTCGGAAGTTTAGCTAACCGAATTACGAAATTATTTGTTTCAGATATTGATGTTTCTGGCAATGTTAATGCTACTGGAAATGTTACTGCTTCCTATTTTAGGGGGGATGGGAGTTTGCTTACTAATTTACCTGCTGGGGCTGAAAGCGACCCTATTTTCGTTTCTGAAAATTCCACTTTATGGAATGCTATAAATTTGAAATTAGCTCAAAGTGATCAGAGATATAATGATACTGCTTTGATATTGTCTGTTAATGCTACTTCTAATATTATGTCTTTAGGATTTTATAATAGAACTGAAATTGATGGTTTGATTTCTGGAGTTAGCGCCGGAAATTCTAGTTTTAATCAGTCTTTGACTAACTCGTTATATTATTCTATTGCAAATCCCCTAAATTTTATTAATCATACTCTGGCTTCTGTTTACAATGATACTGCATTAATATTGACGACAAATTCTTCTTTATGGAATTATATAAATTTTAATTTTGGGAATTGGAATGCTACATTTAATTTTACTTATAATAATTTATTGAGTCAGCAATGTTCTGCCGGATATTTTGTTAATGGGACTTTGAGCAATGGAACATTTACTTGCGCGCAGTCTGCTTTATCTGAATCAGACCCTCTTTGGACAGCTAATTCTACATCTGTTTTGTATATTGCTAATTTGCCTTTGGAAAATAGGACTATAAGCCATATAAACAATATAACTGGATTTTCATTTAATTATAATCAAACAGCACCTGCAATTGCAGATGTAAATAACAGATTTTGGAATAAAACTTATATTTATAATAAAACTGAAATTGATGTTTTTAATGCGTCATGGACAAGCACTTTTAATGAGACTTATGCAACTAATATAGGCAATAGTTCTTGGAATGAAACCAGAGCCAATGGCTTATATGCTGGAATTCAATTTGGGTATAATCAGACTATTTCTGCGATAAATTATGCTTCAAATATAAATACAAGTTTGTCTTCTAGGATTGATTCTATAAGCACGGGCAATTCTTCTTTTAATCAGTCTTTGACGGATACTTTGTATTCTGGAATTCAATGGAATTATAATCAAACAATACCTGCAAATGTTTATACAAATTCTGTAAATTCTTCTATTGTTTCTTGGGTTGATTCTTTTTTTGTTAGGATTGCCAATATTTTCAATAGAACTGAAATACAGAATCAATATTATAATAAAACTGAGATTGGTTCTTTAGATTATGTGAACTCTACTGGATTGCAGAGTTATAATGACACTGCTTTGATAAATTCTATAAATCAGACACTTAGTTTGGTAAAATTAGATATTTCTGATCAAAGATATAATGATACTGCTCTAATATTGTCTGTTAATACTACTGCCAATATAATGTCTTTGAGTTTTTATAATAGGGGCGAGGTTAATGCTTTAATTAATTCTAGTTTTAATCAGTCGTTTACTGATTTGTTATATTATTCTGTTGCGAATCCTTTGAGTTTTATTAATCATACTTTGGCTGGTGTTTATAATGATACCTTGATTGTTTTGAATGTTAATTCTACTTTATGGAGCGTTATAAATTCTAACTCTGCTGGCTGGGGCGCTACATTTAATTCTACTTATAATAATTTAATTGGGGCGCAATGTCCTGTTGGGAGAGTTGTAAATGGGACTTTATTGAATGGAACTTTAAGTTGTGTGATTGATTCTACTGATACTGGAAATATATTTAATCAAGTTCTAAATACTACTTCTAATGTTACGTTTGCCAATATAACTGTTTCAAGAGAAATAACTATTAATGGCGTGGCTGTATCAATGTGGCTTTACAATCAATCTGATGGAAGTTATAATGTTACATATAATCAGTTTGCATATAATCAGACTACCTCGGCAGTTAATGATATTAATTTAAGATTCTGGAATAGGACTCAAACTTGGAATGTCACACAATTGTATAATAAAACTGAAATTGATGTCTTTAATGCGTCATGGACAAGCACTTTCAATTCAACTTATTCAAATATTATTAATCAACAATGTTCTGCAGGGCTGGTTGTTAATGGAACATTGGTTAATGGGACATTTACTTGCATCACACCTTCTGTTGGCGCTGAATCAGATCCTTTATGGGGTTTTAATTTAACTTCTGGAGTTTCAAGTGATTTAAATCCATTGACAAATATTATTCAAAGTCTTGGTAACTCGACTAAAAGATGGCTTAAGGGTTGGTTTAAAGATTTAGATGTTTCAAATAATGCAAATGTTTCTGGAAATGTGTCTGCGCAGTTTTATTTTGGAAGTTTGAATAGGTCTACTTTTCCAACTTCTTCTTGTTCTGGAACTGATAAAGTAATAAGTGTTTTGGCTAATGGGACTGTTAATTGCGGCGCTGACCAAACTGGAAGTGGGAGCGGCACTAGTTTTGCCACATTTAATATTACTACTTCAGATATATCAACAAGCGATAATGTAAATTATGTTGAAGTAATTACTTTGCCTCTAAATTCTGGGTTTAATATAATGATTGAATGCATATTGTTTCAGGATTCTGTTGCAACAGGTACCGGAGTTCACTATAATTCTGTTTTGACTGGAACTTTATCTCAAAGGCAAGTCATGGAATATTATTCATCTACAACGGCGCAGGCAATATGCCAAGGGACTGCTGCGACTTTGACTTGCTTACCTACATCAAGCTCTGGAACAACTGTTACTCCAAATAGATTGTATGTTTATGCTGTTACATCAAGCGCTGGAACTTTCACATTAAATGTAAAAAGCGAGACAAGCAACGCCGTAAGCGTCAAAGCTGGAAGCTGGTGTAGAAGCATAGAAACTTGAGGAATTACAAATATGAAAAAAAATATTTTAATTGCAAGCCTGTTTTTCGTGATTTTATTTGTTCAAGTTTCTTCATCTTTAAACGCAACTTCTTTCAGTTATTCTTTTTCAATGTTTGGAAATGGGATTGTCACTGGGAGAGGATATTCTAATAGTTATAATTCTACTTTTCTTTCGGAAACTGGAGGGACGACGAGAAATGCTGAAAGTTCCAGTTTTAGGGCGAATATTGGTTTTTTTGAAGAGAGCGCTTATTTGAGAACTGTTAGCATAAGTTCTTATTCAATATCTCCTAAATCTGCGATTGTTGGTTCTACTATTGGTTTGTCAGTGACTGCTTTGAATGCGCAATCTGTTTGGGCTCAGATAACGTCTCCTAATTCTCAAGTTCAGACATTGAATTTAGTTAATGGACAAACTTTGAATTATCTGCCTGCGCCTTCTGTTGTTGGAAGATATGATATAATATTTTATGCTAATGATTCTAGCGGGGCTGTTGCAAGTGTAGCAGACTTTTTTGATTTGACTTCTCAAACGACTACTCCAGGGGGTGTTTCTGGAAGTTCTGGCGGGGGCAGAACTACTAGAATAATTGATAGATGCAATTATAATTGGGATTGCACTCCTTGGGGTGTTTGTTCAGATGGTGTTCAAAGAAGGGCTTGTGTAAATATAGGCACTTGCATTGGAAATGAGAGCAAGCCAGTTGAACAAATGCAGTGTTCAGAATCTTTGTTTGATATTACTTTGAGATTGGATGATGTTAAGTTTACTGAATCTGGAAATATTAATTTTAATATTAATTTAGATGAAAAAATTGGATTAGAAAAAATTGATGTTCATGTAAAATATTCTATTATTAATTCTACGGGGTATGAGGTGTTTAGCCAGATAGAGACAAAAGCGGTTGAGAAATCTTTGTCTTATGATAAAATTCTTGATGGCTTTAATTTGGTTGATGGAGATTATATTTTGAGAGTGGATGTTTTGTATGGCAATTTACAGAGAGCATTTGCTGAACAGAAATTTAGCATTTTGAATGGAGATTTGGTTGAGGAAGATAATTTGGGCATTACAGGTTTTGTTGTATCGACTGAGATTATTTTAAGTCGTCTTAAATTTTCATTTGCGTTGCTGATTGTCAGTATTCTTCTTTTGATTGGCACTTATTGGTTTTATTCCAAAGGGCCTTTCAGAAATAAAGGCGTTGGTTTGTTGAGTCATGTTCGCGGTTTAGATGTCTATACAGATAGTGGAATGAAGATTGGTCGTGTTTATGAAGTTATGATTTTAGATAATAAGATTTATGGGTTGATGGTTGTTGTAGACAGTAGTGCGCCTATTAGTTTGCCTAAAGTCATGATACGTTATGAATTTGTGCAGAGTGTGCATGATGTCGTTGTTGTTAATTCTAGAATCTTGGAACATAATTCAGGAGGGGTGTCTGCATAGGTTTAAAAGTAAAATTTTATTAAAAAATTGTATGCGCCCGTAGCTCAGCCTGGATAGAGCGCTTGCCTTCTAAGCAAGGGGTCGTAGGTTCAAATCCTATCGGGCGCGTTAGGGCAGGGAAAAGGATTTGAACATCCAAAGATGAACAAGTCATCTTTGGTCCTCCAACTTTTACAAGTTGAAGGTGCTCATAGTTCTGATAAACTCTGGCAACTTCAAAACAATTATATTTTGAAGTAATCCTGTCGAGGTCGTTAGTTATCACAGGATTTGATAATGTTTAAATAATGTTTCTGAGTTGGTTTATAAATATGGTAAAGCAAAGATATTCAATAAGGGATAAATTTCACAAAATTGTTTTTGAATCTGAGACTTTTAGCGGTAAATTATATGATTTTGCTTTAATATTTTCTATAATTTTAAGCATTTTAGTTGTTATTTTAGATAGTGTTCTTTCTTTACATAATGATTATGGTAAATTGTTTTGGAAATTAGAATGGCTTTTTACCATAGTATTTACTGCAGATTATGTTTTAAGGATTGCCATACTTAAGAATCCTCGTCATTATATATTTAGTTTTTATGGAATTGTAGATCTTGTCTCTGCTGTGCCTTCTTATTTGGTCTGGGTTTTAGGAGATAAAGCCTTATTATTTATTATAGCAAGAGCGTTAAGATTGACTCGTTTGTTTAGAATTTTTAAACTTACTCAATATGTTTTTGAATCTAAAAATCTTGTAATTGCCATTAAACAAAGTAAGAGAAAAATAATTGTATTTTTAACATTCATATTATGCGTTTTATTAGTTATATCTTCGTTAATGCATGTTGTTGAAAAGGATACGCCTGGATTCGAAAATATACCTCAAAGCATATATTGGTCAGTTGTAACTATGACTACAACTGGATATGGGGATGTTGTTCCACGAACACCTCTGGGCAAATTTTTTGCATCATTATTGATGATATTGGCTTATGGTGTGCTTGCTGTTCCTACAGGCATAATTTCTGCAGAGATTGCTAAACAATCTTTAAAACAGCATTCTAGAGTTCATACTCAGGCTTGTAGAAAATGCGGTCATTCTAGTCATGATTATGATGCAATATATTGTAAATTCTGTGGAGAAAAAATTTAATTTATAGTCATACCCCGAGGCTCTGCCTCGGTTGGGTAAAAACTTAAGTAAGCTAAGCTCCAGATTTTTAGATGAAGATTGAACATGCTTCTCATTGCACTTATCGTATTCGTTATCACATGGTTT
>Ga0209542_10005310_pt1 | contig 25795 bp, 35 predicted proteins | sample RifCSPhighO2_01_FD_184028 | JGI IMG/M metagenome (GOLD analysis project Ga0209542, IMG submission 184028) | Soil microbial communities from Rifle, Colorado - Rifle CSP2_plank highO2_0.1 (SPAdes) (version 2) | ecosystem: Environmental > Terrestrial > Deep subsurface > Rock core/Sediment ...
TCCCTCGTAAAAAGGAGATTTTGCAAAGTATGTCTTCTTACATTTTTTGCAATAATAAACTTGGACATAGACTTTTACATCAACAAATTTTCCATTAACTATCAATTTGCAGAATATTTTTTCAATCATATTATGTTTTTTACAATCAGCAGATTTACAATAAGGGCATTTTCTAAATTCATTGTAAAAGTCATTCATAAATGCCCGGAGATATTCTATAATTGGGCAGTATAATATCTCGGGTGTCAATTTATTTACCTGTTTTTTATTCGGAAGCCTCATTTTATATTGTATTTATTACGTCTAATAATTAGACGTTATTTATTAAGCTAGTATATACAATAAATAACAATATTTAAATATTACTATAAAGTCTAATTATTATGTTTATAAGAAAAAAGAAAGTAAAAAGTGGCAAGAGATACAAAATTTATTATTATCTTGAAGAATGCCAGAAAATTGGAAAAAATAAGCATAAAATGAAAACTCTTAAATACATAGGAACAGCTAATAAATTATTTGAGAAACTTAAACAACTTGAGCAGTTGCTTAAGGAGAACAGCTAAAACCAATCTGCATCACGATCAATCTGGATAATTTTTTATACAGTAGATGAACATTTTAAACCTTTTTGAGCTCTGATTTCGGGATTTCCACAATTAAAGTTCTAACTGTTGCTTTATTTTTCTTAAGAATGGACAATATTTTGGTCTTATCCTTTAGGTTAATGATAAAAACTCCCCGATTTAACTTTATTGAACAAATTTTGTTAAGCAATCCTTGCCTTTCGTACTTATACCTTGCCCCATTTGAATGATCAGTATAGCCGTATAATGTTTGATGAAGAGTAGTTTTTTGATTTACGTTTGCCTTCTTTAAATCATAACTTACCAATAAAGCTTTCATATATATACTACAGAACAGCAATATTTAAATCTTTTACTTTACTTATAATTAAAGTAAAAATGACAAAAGAGGAAATTATAGTTAAATTTAGTAAGGCTTTATTTAATGAGCATAAAAGAAAAAATGCTGTTACAATAAGCAACATAAACACCACTCTAATTGAGGCAGCAGTCAATTCGGCATTTGTAAATGAATCCTGCAAATCAACAGAAGAAATAAGCAAGAGCCAGATAATCTACAGAAAGCTTGATTCTAATATAAACGAAATTGAATTTGCATTCAGAGAGAATGCAAATAAATTTTTAAGTTTACTTAAAATGTATTCAAGAAACAGAAAATTTATTCTTTCTTTTGATGAAACAGAGGATCCTTTTTATGGAAAGCTTAACAAAGGCGAAGATAATCTTTATTTGCATGATTTGACATATGAAACAAAAGGTGCAAAATATTGCTACAAATATCTTACTCTTGCAATAACCTGCAATAATGGAGCAAGATATATCCTCGACGGTATAATCTTAAAAAGAGGAGATTATATTGAAGATTATGTTTATGATATGGTTAAGAATGTAAAAGAAAAATCAAGATTGAATGTGTATTATTTGATAGGGGCTTTGGACGGAATGTAATTTACAAATTACAAGAGTTGAAAGTTAATTACATGGTGTTTTGGAAGAAGAGCGGAAACTGGTTTAAGCAATATTTCAAAGAAATGAAAGATGGGAGGTTTTGTGAAATAATCCGAAACCATAAGTACAATAGAAACAAAACCAATTACAAGTTCAATTCTAAATTTGTGCTGATTAAGCAGTACGAATATGAAGATAAAAAGTTTGATTGGATATTTGCTACAAATTTGAATTTTAAATCAGCAAAAAAATATGTAAGGAGGTATAGACAACTGCATTACTTTGGTGACATGTTTCTTGCAGTTCTCTATCTGTCTAACTGCGGATGACTGTAACTTAAACAACGCAGTTATCCATATAAGAAAAGAGGGGGCATAGAAACTATTTTTAGAGTTACTGATGACATCAGGATTTATACAACCTCAACAAATCCCATAATCAGATGTTTCTTATTTATGTTTACTTGCTTTATCTATAATGTTTGGAAATTTTTCCAACAATTTATAGAAGGGCTCACTTTGGCAAATTTTATAATAAATTTAAATAAATATATGATTGAAAATGAGATGATTAAGCCAAAGCATTACCCGGATTTTATTTCTATTTTTCCAAAATATAACAAATTAGTCAAGAGATTTAATTGAAATAGTTCTTATATTCATTTTTTTAAGTGAATTATTAAAGATTTGAAAAATTTCAGGCTTCAATTAAAAGAAAAAATATTTCTGAAGGGAGATTTTATTTATAAAAAGATGTGCTTTTCTCGGAAAAGCTCATCTACTGTTTATAATAAAAAACTTTAAAAACCCTGCAATCAATTCTCAAATAAGTAAATATCAACAAAAAAGATGGCTAAAAAAGAAGACACAAAAAAACCTTCTAAAGAAGTTAGTGATTCTGATGATCTTGAATTAGTTCAAGATAATGATGAATTCAGCGATTCTGACGAAGAGTTCGGTGAAGAAGATGAAGGGGATGTAGAAGAAATTGCTGCAGATTAGCAATATTCATCTATATTTTTAACTCGATAAGATTATTATCTTTGTTATATTCTTCCTGAGATAGCACAAGGTTAAATTTAATATTAGTTACGCTATTTGAAGGAAGTTTTAGATTCTTCATGCTAAATTTCTGACCTGTTCCTACAACGATTGTTTCAAGATATTCTTCATCAATATTCTTTCCATCAACATAAACCTCCAGAATAGGATTTCTGGCATCATCTAAACCTTGATTTAATACATCCATTGTAAAATTTATATAACCATTTACTGCTTGCGCGCTTACATTTTCAAAATAAATTTCAGGTAAATTAGGTATAGAATAAAGCTCTTTTAACTTTGTTGTGAGATTCGAATTAATCTCCTGCTCGCAGTTAATATAAGGGTACATTATAAGCTTTGAATTGTTAATATGCTCAAAGCCAAAAACATGGAAAAGTTCATGAAGCTCTGTTATAGGCCTATCACAATCATCAGTCTTATAAAGAATAACATCACCCCTTAATATTAAAGGATAAAAACTAAGATCAAGATATTTTGTAGGCCCGCCTTCACCAGCAACAAATTCATTTTTATTTTCCTGATTTGCATTTTTAGAACAACTTACAACAATATCTGCACTTTCATTGATAGATTCATAAAAAGACAAAACTTCTGTTTGCTCGTCTATTGTTGAAAGTGCTTTGAGAAATCTTAATTTTTTTGAATCATCGCAATTATCTTGGATATAATAAGTAATATGTCCTGTTTTAAATCTCATATTTGGAATAAACTGAAGCAACTCGTTAGTTGCGTTAACTTCTTTAGGAATATTTGAGTTATAATTGGTTACTCCAAATTTTTGCACAACATTATTTACTGCATCAGGATAAGCAGTGTAAGCATAATACCCTAATCCTACAATTGCAGAGATAATTAAAATAACAATCAGAAATTTTATAACGCCCATAATACTTAATAGATTTCAATGTTTTAAAGCTTTTTATCATTAACGCAACATCGAGGGGTCAGACTAGTTTGAGTATTGTAGGAATGATTCAATTTTTTACATAACGAGCGAAGCTAGATTAATCTAAAATATCAAAAAATGGGGCGCAGCCCCTTGTTTTTGGATTCCCCGAAAGAAAGCTGCAGTAAAACTACCGCAACATAATCTGCAATTTGTAAAAATTGTAGAGTTAGAAAATCTAAGATTTTCTAAAATGTTGAGCAAGTTCACGAATGTAAAAGATTTAAATTTATGAGTAGGCTTGCGAATTGCGGATTTCTTTCGGCGATCAACATAAAAAACCATCAATCAGAAGTTTTATAAATCAACTCTTTTTATTCTAATTATCCTGCCCTATTAGTATATCGGCTAGTACGTACCCCTGTCACGGGTAAGAGGCGAGTTCGACTCTCGCATGGGGCGTAACACATTTTGTTATTTCAGAGAGACACGAAAAATTGGTAAATTACTCGTAAATTTCTCAACGCCGGGTTCGAGAATTTAACTGGAATAATCCTAAAAAATAAAGAGATTGTTGAACAACAAAGGAAGATTGTTGAAACACTTTGGAAACTCGCAAAGAAATAACTTCTTTCTATCATCCCAGTTATCCCCCGATTTTTTATAACCGAAAACTTTAAAAATAGGAAAATCTTACTTTCTTACATAGCATAAAATAATTAATTAAACAATTAAATAAACTAAAATGGAACTAACAAAAATAAGCTCAAAAGGACAGATAGTAATACCTCAAAAAATGAGGGTAGAACTAGATATGGAAGAAGGAGTAATAATCGGAATTGAAAAAGTAAAAGATCTGATTATTATCAAGAAAGTAGATAACGAATTAGTAAATCAAATAAAAAGAAGCCTCGAAGATATTAAGCACGGAAGAATAAAAAAGTGGAAAGGATAGTTATAATCCTTTTATCTTTTTCTCTATAATATCCCTATAGTTTTTCAGCTCTAAAACTATTCTGTCTATTGTTTCTTGTTGTGTTTTCTTATCGCTTATTGCAATAGCAAGAATAACCATATAATCTTCATAAACTAGAAAGTATAATCTTTTACTCTCAAACTTCTTCTCTCGAAAATAAGGATATCTAAGTGATTTTCCAACATTATCTCCATTTTCTTTTAATTGATTCAATATTTTCCTTACTCTTATTTTTTCAGATTCATCTAAAGAACTAAAATTATCATCAAACTCTTTTGTAGTATAAACTGCGTAAGCCATAATATTCCACCAATTCATAAGTTTTTAATTTCTTCTATTTTTCTGTCACCCTCCTGTTGTCGCATGATTTTATAAACTCGCTCCATCCGTGCATCCATCAAGTAAATAACAGGACGAACTAAACAAAATTAATAAAAATATTGGAGTCTCTAAGAAATAACAAGACTATATTATGGCTGCATGGGGCGTAATACATTTTGTTATATTCTGATGTTTTGAAAATCAAAAAAACAAGGGGGTATCACACCTTGAAAGGTGTGGTTTGTAAAGCCCCTTGTTTCCGCGAAAATCTACTGATTTTCGGGGCCCTAAAAATCCACAATGATTTTTTTGGTTAGAATGCAAGAAAATTCAACAGAATTTTCGGCTCTGAAAATTTAGCAATTTTCAGTGCTCAGAAATTAAAAGCAGTAAGCTCACAACCCTATTATAAATCATGGGTTTTTAATTTCTGACATAAAAACTCTTGGATTAGCCATTTTGTAAACTTGCCTGCAGAGCATTCTTTATTATTAGCTTTTTATTATAGGAAAGATTTATATTTGGGATTTACACAATTATTTTAGAAACATGGGGATTAATAAAAAGGGGAAAGGAATAATATTTTGGTTTTTTGTTATTCTTATACTAGGAGCATTAATTTATTTTGGAACAAAATATTATTTTGTAGCCAGTTTACTGCTTGGAAATGACCTAGCTGTAAAGCTTAATCCTAGTGATGAGAACATATTTTTAACAAGCGGGGAATCCAAAACCATAAGCTTCGGCACGAGCATCCTTGCAAACCCTTTTTGCTCAGCTGACTGCACATCGAAGTTTATTGATTTGAGCAAAAATAAACTTATAGACACTAATAATTTCACATTGAAAACAGCCCTTTCAGAAAGTAAAAACTATGATATAAGCGCTTCAAAATCCGGAAGTGGCCAGGATTATTACAGATTTGAAGTTAAATGCAAGGGAATTGAAAGTTTTTTCTGCCCCACAAATGGAGATGAAAAATCCAAAAGTATTTTGATTATTATGAATTATGGCCTTAATAAAAATGAAGAAAAGACTTTCGATAATTATAAGTCTATTTTGTCAAGTTTAATAATAAAAACAAGTGCACTTGATCAAAGAATAAAATATGATAATTCTGTTATAAACAAAGCAAACAATTTGGTAATAAATGAAACAGAAGATCTTAAAATCCTTGAGACTAATGTTCAAAGTTTGAATAAAACTATTTTTGAAGCAAAGAGTTCTCTCGAAGCTTTAAAATTATCTGAAGTTGGAGCTAAAATTGATGATTCTATAAATAAACTTGCATCTGCTGAATCTGAATATTCTGCAATTAATTTAACAGTTTATTCTGTATTTAACTCGTACAACAACCTAATAATCGCGCTTGAAGTTTTAAAAAATAAACTTGAAGGATTAAAGCAGATTTATGTGACTAATTATTCTGCTTTAGAGATAGAAGCTTTGATTAAAGAATATAATGAAATTATTGTACTATTTGTGCAGAAATCTGTTCTTAATGAAAAACAAAATGCTATTGAAAAAATATTTCCCAAAATAAATTCTTATAATACAACAAATGATAATCCTGAATCTGGCGTAAAAGTAAATCATTCAATAAGCGCAATTCCTGAAAAAATAAATTTAACAGGGCCTTCAATTTCATATATAAAAGTTGAATTTAAGGATATAGATAGACAATGCTGCTTATTTGGAAAATGCTCCACATGCTGTAAAAATTGCACTGAAAAAAATTATCCTGTAATATTCTTGCATGGACATGCATTCAATAGAGGAATTTCTGCAGAGTACAGCATTGAGGATTTTCAGGCAATACAGGAAAAACTTGAAACAGACGGATATCTTAATGCCGGGGCACTATTAATAAGCCCACAAGAGGAGCAAGAAGCAATCTGGTCAGAGATAAATTATCCACTTACATTAAGAGCAAGTTATTATTTTGACATATACCAAAACCCTGGAGAAAGCTCAGTAATTCAAACAAAATCAGATAGTCTCGATAGTTATGCATTAAGGTTGAAAGATATAATAGACAGTGCAAAATATAAGACTGGAAAAAATAAAGCAATAGTTATTGCCCATAGTATGGGTGGCCTAGTAGTAAGAAGATATATGCATATATTTGGAAGTGATAGTGTCGATAGATTTGTTATGATAGGAACTCCAAATCACGGAATAAGCGATAATATTTTGAAATTATGCTCAGTAACAGGCGAGTCTCTTGAATGTAGAGATATGGATGAAACAAGTTTGTTTATGAATAAATTAAATTATGCTGAAACAATTAAAATACCTGCTTATAACTTTATTGGCATAGGCTGCGATATGGCAGTAAATGGCGAAACACAACAAGGAGATGGAATTGCCATAAATGAAAGCATTTATTTTAAAGATGCAATAAATTATTATGTCCAGGGAGATTGCGAGGAGACAAAAATTAGGTTTTTGCATAATGATATGCTGAACCCTTATCAATATCCGGATGTTTATAATAAAATTAAAGATATTTTGAAGAGTTGACTATATCTTAGAACTATTAGTTCGATTAATAGTAAATATTCTCGCTGCGCTCGTTTCAGTAAGTTTCAAGCATTCCTTTTCCAGCTAAAGACTTCTTTAGACAAGGCTGAACAATTTCTAGGACTTCTCTGAATCCCTCAAGCATAGGCAAACAAGTCTTAAAGGGCGCAGCCGAGAGTTTGCATTTTACATAATTCAAATGTTAAGTCAAAATGCGAGCTCGAGAAGATTTTTACACTTACTAATACTTTTAATGATGTCACAGAAAACTATTTAATCTCCCTCTTTCTTATTTATTAAATGGAGGTAAAGAATTATGATTGATTGGGTTTCAATTGGTTTGATTGTAATTGCTCTTGCTTGGGTTGCTCAGCTAATTATGTCTTGGAATAGCAGAAGAATACAGCCCGCATTTATTATTCTATACATGCTTGGTGTGCTTACTTTAATGCTTTCAGGATATTTCGCTAAATTGCCGGTTTCGCCTTACGAAGTTTTCACATTTATGGCGGCTCTAGTTGTTTTGATTAGAGTTTTTGTGTTAAGCAAGTAAGCGAGTAGGATTTAGAATTTTATTTTTCGTTTTTTTATTTTTGCTGATTTTTGATTTATATTTTAAAAGTTATATTAATTTACATATATATTTTTAAAGCAGTTAATATTCTAAATAAATTACATATGGGCATAAATATATTTTATAAAGTAAGGGCTGAAAGAAATAATCAAGGAGAAATTTCTATTTCTGAAAAAGGATTGTTAAGATTTTTAAGAACTCCCGAAAGCAGAAAAACTTTAAGAGAAGATGCACAAAAATATCTCGCTAATCATCCTGAAAATAGTTCTATTTATTCTATTTATGTTTGGGATGCTACTGAAGGCAATCAAATAGCTCATTTTGATAGGATTACAGCACAAAAAATTGGTTTATCTTAATTTTTATCTTTTATTTTTGTTATTTATTATTTTACTTTTGCTTTGACTATATGCTATCGCGTTATATTTATAAACACTAAAACTCTATGTCTTTTATGAAAAAAGGGGATTGGTATAAGCTGTTTTTATTTATATTATTTATTGGATTTTGGATTTGGGCAGCAATAAATCCTGCTTATCCTGATGACTGGCTGCTTGAAAATTATCTTGTTTTTATTTTTGTTCCGCTTATTCTTATTTTTGGATATTATTTTAAGCTTTCAAATTTATCTTACACTTTAATCACGATTTTTATGGTTCTTCATGTTATTGGTGCACACTATACTTATTCTGAAGTTCCGTTTGGATATGTTCTTCAAGACTGGTTTAATGCTAATAGAAATATGTTTGATCGGCTTGTTCACTTTTCATTTGGTTTACTTTTAGCTTATCCTATGCGAGAAATTTTAATGCGACTAGGAAGATTAAAAGGCATATGGGCTTATTATTTTCCTATAGACTTTGTGCTTGCTGGTTCTGTAATCTATGAGCTTATTGAATGGGGGTCTGCGGCAATTGTTGACCCTCAAGCAGGCTTGGCTTTCTTAGGGACTCAGGGTGATATTTGGGATGCTCAAAAAGACATGCTTATGGCGGGTTTGGGTTCTATTTGCGCTATGCTAATAACTCTTTTTGTAAACTTGGGATTAAATGACAATCTTGGTAGGGAAATAAGAGAAAGCTTGAAAATTCCAGAAGGTGATAAACCCCTTGGAGAAATTAAGATAATGGAATTTTTGAATAGGAATAAAAATAAGAGAAATATTAAAAAATACAAAGTTAAAAGATATAATGCTCAGAGAGATAAAATTAAAGAGATATAATTTTTAAGATGATTAACTGGAGTTTTATTGATATTTTTTCCTTTATTCAGACACATGGCTATGGAATCTTGCTTCTTGGAACAATACTTGAGGGTCCTGTTGTAACTGCTGCAGGAGCATTTGCAGCTTCATTGGGCTTGTTTAACCTTGGTTTTATTATTATTATTTCTTTTTTAGGCGATATTATCGGAGACACAATTTATTTTTTCATTGGAAGATATAGTGGAAGGCATTTAATAGATAAACATGGGCATAAATTTGGATTAAAGAAAAAAAGAATGAAATCTATAGAATTAAAGTTAAAACAGCATTTTTTTAAAACATTAGTTGTTCTAAAATTGACGCCTATGCTTGCACCCCCAGGATTAATGCTAATCGGGGCATCAAGAATTTCCTTTAAAAGATTTTTATTAAATTCGCTGGCAATAATTATTCCAGCTTCGCTATTATTCGCAACACTTGGCTATACGCTAGGATTGGCTGCAGATTCATTTTTCAAGTATTACAAACTAGCAAGAGAATTCCTCCTAGTTATAGTAATCGTTGTTGCAATAATTGCCTATGGTTTTGAAAAGAAGATATTCTCAAAAATAGCAAAGAGAATAGAAAAAGTTTAAAGATTTAATTTTTGATAAAATTTTCTATAAGTTTGGATACTTCTTTAAAGTTATTTAAAACAATTATATGGTCTGTTTTTTCAAGAAGAACCAGTTTAGAGCTCTTAATTTGTTTATGCATACTCAATGAATTTGAATAAGGAAATATAGTATCCTCTTTTCCGTGAATTAATAATACCGGAATATTTATCTTCTTCAGAACTTTTTTTGCATTAAAATTAAAAGATTGTTTTGTGCCCCAAAGATAAATTTTAAGTCCAGTATTTCCAACATCTTGAATCATTCGCGGAATATTCCAGTCTCCTGTATTTTTGTGCTGAGAATAGTCTACATGTCGCCCATAGCCATCTTTTAAAGGGATAATATTCAAAAGTTGTTTAGATTTTAATAATTTTTTAAGCAAGAGTGACACTTTATTTATGGGCGCTTTATATGCAGGACTTAAAAAAACTGCAGAGCTTACTAAATTTTGATGTTTTCTTAAAAATTCAAGCCCAATAAAGACACCATAAGAATGACAAACCAAAATAAATTTTTTTATTTTTTCATGATGCACTAAGGAATACAAATCTTCTGCAAATTTTTTGAAGGAATAATCTTGATATTTTTTTGGCTTGTATGATTTTCCATGCCCCCGCAAGTCAAAAGAAAGAATATTATATTTTTTTCCAAATTTTTTTTCGTAAGGAATCCATGCCGCAGAACTTCCAGAAAGGCCATGAACAAATACTAATGTTTTTCTGCCCTTAATAAATCTGTTTTTCTTGTAAAAAACTTTTTTGAGAAAATATTTTTTTATCATTTTATGAGAGAATGATAAACCTTTTCTAATTTTAAAATGCTATCCCTTATATCATAATTTTTTATTTCTTTTAGACTCATCTTTGCCATATTTTTTTCTAATTTAGGATTTGAAAGAATTATATTAACTTTTTTTGCAAGGTCAAGTTTATCAGTAGTTTTGAATATAAACCCATTTTTTTGTACAAAGTCTTTTGCGGCAGTTTCTTCAGAATCTGAAATTATTATTGGCTTTCCACAAGCCATTGCCTCTAATACAACCATTCCTTCAAGTTCAGCTATAGACGGAAGAATAAAAATATCGCATGAATTATAAGCTTTAACGAGATCTTCATCTGGAATCCTACCTAAAAAATGAATTTGTTTATTGATTCCCAGAGTTTTTGCTGTAAATTCAAGTTTTTCTTTTAATTCTCCGCTTCCAACAATTAAAAGATCTGTAGCTTTATTTTCCATCAAAATATTGGGCATTGCTTTAATTAAAACTTCTACATTTTTTTCAGGATACAGCCTGCCAATAAAAAGAAGTCTTTTATTCTCTTTTTTCAAGCCATGTTTTTTCAAAAAATCTAAAAATTTAACTTTCTTAAATTTAGTTCTATCAACCCCATTACTGATTACTCTTGTGTTTAAACTTTTATCATATCTTTTTAAAGATCTTTCTGCAAATTTTGACGGACAGATTATTACTTCGGCTTGTTTATATTTTTCAATCATATCTTTATAAAACCAATCAAAAACAAATTTATTTATAAAAATTTTTGGGAAATGAAAAAAAATATTTTCTGGCTGTGTGTGATGATGAGCTACTAGTTTTAATCCCAAATAATTTGCAGCTTTTACAGCTTGAGTTGCTGAAATAACGGGAGTCATATAATGTACGATTTGAATTTTTTCTTTCTTAAAAATTTCAATCAATTTAGAAACTCTAGGAAAGGACATAAAGAAATGTCCTCCTGTTTTAGGGACTATTATTGAGAAGAACCTATAGGTTTTTATTCCATCAAAGTAATCGACACTTTTAGAACCTTTAAATTTAGATGAAATAAAAATAATATGATGCCCCTGCTCTTTAAGCAATTTAGCGAATCTTAAAGTGGATAAATTAGCCCCGCAAATATAACTGCTAATATTATCATAAACAAATGCAATCCTCAATTTTTTCATATATATAGGGAGTAAAATGTCTTTAAAAATATTCTCTATACTTGGGGTATTCCTTATTCCTTACAGCAGTCAATCGCTTTCTTTACTAAATCGCCCATTTTTGAAAGAAAGGTTTTTTGCTCTTCAACATTTACATTAGCTGCTGATTTATTGCCATAAATTCCGTGCTCTTCATTTCTAACTTGGCTTAGGATTTGCTCTGAAACAATTCCTTTTTCTTTTATTGTTTTATTATCAACAATTTTTAGGTTTAATGCCCAAAAAAGGCTGTAAAGATTAAATGCCTTGTCAAACATATCTTTTGCTTCTTTCTCTTCTCCTTTTGAAAGATGCTTTGTTCCAACTTCGATTAATCGCATACTTGCTGAAAGCAAATGTTTACTAGTACACCAAATCTCACCTTCATAATCTTTGATTATTTTTTTAAGAAGTTCTTTTCGCATTTCCCTAACTTCATTAAGAAGTTTGAGATAAATATCCTTATTTGTTTTTTCTGCTGTAAAGAAAAGATGTTCTTCTATTCCGATAAGATTCATTATAGCTATGCTCAAGTCTTCATCTCTGCTTAAATCGAGTTTATTGTCTTTTGCAGCGCTATGAACTTTTTCAACCAATCGCTTGTAATCTTCTGAGTTTGTCATATAGTTTTGTTTTATATTTTATATCCTTATATTCCATATATTTTTAATAGTAAATATACTATTATGCTTGTAATTATCAGGAATACAAGGGGTATAAGAACTTTTTGATACTTCATCATAGGTTTATCTTCGTTTACTTTTCTTAAATAAGAATCAGATAAAACCGCGCTTATGAATACAAAAGTCCCTATTATTACTCCAAACAAGATTTTATCCATGCCAAAGATAATATTTGAAGGATTGCCCATTATTGCTGCTCCGCCAATTTTAAGATAGTATAATGGAACAATAAAAATTCCATAGAACAAGATAATAACTAATATTTTCCTAAATAAAAAATGAATATTTTTTCTATTCAGATAGTCAATCATCCAAGCAATGCTTGAAACAATTAATGCTCCAAACCAAATTCCTGTAATAATATCGCTAAATCCAAATTCCCTTAGAACCCCAACGCCTGCTCCAACTGCTAAAGTGCAAATAGGGCAGACCATTAAGAAGAGCTCAGATTTAATTTACTTTTAAAAAAATTCATAACTTCATCGCTTCCAATATAACATTTTTCATCTGAATAAAAAAGAGGAACAGCACCTAAATTCTCGCTTGAAAGCTTGCAGAATTTTCCTACCCGTAATAACTCTGGGCCATTGTTTAAATTCTCAAAAACTTCTTTTTTTTCAAAACTTATTTTTGAGCTTATGTTATTCGTTAAAATAAACTCATCAACAATCTTGCAGTGCGGGCAAGTTTCGCCATAATAAAGAACATTTCCAGCAGGCAAATTTAAATTATCATTATCCTTATCTTTGTTATCCTCAGAAATTGAAATAAAAAATAGAATTGCAATTATTAATATAGAGATTGCAAAGAAACCTGTTACAATTTTCTGAGCTTTGTTCATAATTTAACTTGTTCTTTTGCATTTTTAAAGATTGTGAAAGCTAAATTTAATATGTACAGATAATTTCATAGCTTATGTCCTATGCTCTATTAAATTATCTGTCTATCCAATTTTAAAAAAATAAGCTATAAATCATAAAATTGTCTATATGAAACTTTAAAAGGCAAACATACATAATAAAAAAGTATGTATAAAATAAAACTTCTTATCGCAATAATCCTAGCAATTCTGCCAATAATAAGCTTTTTTCTGCAGTATAATTTCTCGAAAAAAGAGAACTGCCTTAAAGCCATAAAAAAGCATGTAACAGTTTTTTATTCAGATTGGATTTTTGTAATTTTCAATATACTTTTTGTTTATTCTGTCTCTTTTACTTCTATTGGTGGTCTAATTTTAATTTTAATATTTTCTGCCATCGCTAATATCGCAATGCATATTTACTGGTCAAGACTGCCAATTGAAGAAGATGGAAGCCATATGTATAATTCTAAAACAAGAAAGCTTCTTAATGCAGGTAAAGTTCATTTCTTATTTTCAACAATAGAAACTGCACTAATATTGACTTTTTTGTTTTCGCCAACAATAAACAAGTTTTATTTATATGAATCCGCTATTTTAGGGTTGTACTTCCTAAGTTATATTCCATCTTCTTTAAAAATTCATAATGGTAGGCTGCTAATTTCGGATTTAATAACTTGCATACTTGGAATTTTAGCAATTTTAATCAAACTTTTAATTTAAAGCCTTTGAAAACTTTTAAAAAGCCCAGATTACTCTAATAATCATGAATATCAAAGAGAAGCTTACTTCATTTACAGCTCAATGTGTACGGGTATGGCACTTGCTTAGAAAGCCAACAAATGAAGAATTTAAAGCTGTTGCAAAGGTATCTGCGCTTGGACTTGGAATAATCGGCGCTTTGGGTTTTTTAATAACAATAATCATGAATTTTATTTATCCTAAATAATAAAGGAGTGGTGACTTGTTAAAAAAAGAGTATATTTAATTTATACAAGGTGAAAGGAGGTATTAAAATGAAAAAAAATTTATTCGGAAGTTGGGCTTTTTTGATTGGAGTTATTCTAGCAGTTGTTGTTGGAATATTCACTGGTCTTGAAATAGCTGATTTAAACAGCGTATTAATGACATCAGTTCTTATTGTAATTGGATTGATTGTTGGCCTATTTAACATCAATACCCAAGAAGTAACACCTTTCCTTTTCTCAGGAACTGTACTTATAATTGCTAGTGTCTTTGGTGTTGGAATAATGTCATCAATACCTATTGCAAGTTCAACATTAGCTTCATTGCTTTTAATATTTGTTCCTGCAACAATAATAGTAGCAATAAGAAATGTTTTTAGTCTTGCTAAAAGCTAATTAGACTTATTTTTTTCTTTTCTTTTTTTATTTTTTTGAGATTAACAAAAGTGCATAAATTCTCTTCTCTCATGAAGTAAGAAGCGAGTATAGACTAATCAGTGTAAAAGATAGAAATTAGATTGAAGAATTAAATTTTTTGGATACCCGAAAGCTTTATAAGTGTATATTTTATAATTAAAATATCTTATGTCCATAAATCCTCTGGATTTTGGATCATCCAGAAAACCTCACGAATAATAAAAAGGTTTTCTTGATTCTCACAAAAACTTGCTTAGTTGTTGTGGGGCGAGATATATTAAAAGTTTAAATAAAAAAAATAAAATTTAATAAAAAAAATAGAATGGCTATATTTGTAATAAAAGTCACAACAAACAAAGAAGATAGAGCACTTGAACTTATCTCTGACAAAGTCAGCAAGAAAAAACTTGCTGTATATTCTCTTACAAGACCGCACGGATTAAGAGGTTATATTTTTCTAGAAGCTCTTGACCGAGAAAGTGCTGAAGAAGCTGCATTTAATCTTCCTTATGTAAAAGGTATTATTGGAAAAACCCTCGTCTATGATGAAATAAAAAATATGCTTACTCCAAATATCGAGGAAATAAAAATTGACAAAGGAGATATTGTTGAGATAATTGGCGAACCATTTAAAAAAGAAAAAGCAAAAGTTATTCGTGTTGACAAACAAAAAGGCGAGGTTGTTGTTTCTTTGCTTAATGCAGTTGTTCCTATACCGGTTACAGTCAAGATTGATAATGTCAGAGTTATTCGAAGAGAAGAACATGAGGCTAATAGAGACAAAGAGAAGAATCATGAAGAAGATAGAGATAATAATAAAGAAACTGGAGAAAGAAAAAGACTTGTTCCAGAACAGCAAAGTTTATCAAGTGATGAAAACGTCTTTGAAAATATAAGCACAGAAGGAGAACAGCAATGATAATAAAACTATTAGTTGATGGCGGAGAAATGAAACCCGGCCCAATTGTCGGGCAAAAGCTTGGTCCAGTAGGTGTAAATATAGGTCAGGTAATATCAGATGTAAATAAAGCTACAGCAGAATTCAAGGGAACAAAGGTTCCAATTACACTAGATGTTGATACTAAAACAAAAAAATTCAAGATAGAAGTAAGTTCTCCTCCAACATCTGAACTTCTTAAAAAAGAATTAGGATTAGAATCTGGCTCAGGAGACCATAAAAAAAATAAAGTTGGAAATATTTCTATTGAAACAATTATAAAAGTTGCAAAAACAAAATATTCAAATATGCTGGCAAAAGAATTCAAGTCAGCAGTAAAGTCTATTGTTGGAAGCTGTGTGAGTTTGGGAATACTTGTAGAAAGCAAAGGAAAAGAATTAATCCAGGATATTGACAATAGAGTTTATGACTCTGAAATTAATGCTCAAAAAACTGAAACATCATCCGAGAAAAAATCAGCTCTAAAAGCGCACTTTGAAAAAGTTCTTAAAACGCAGGAAGAAATGAAGAAAGCAGAAGAAGCTGCAAAAGCAGCAGAAGAAGCTGCCAAACTTGCAGCAGCTGCAGCAACACCTGGCGCAGCAGCGACAGCAGCAAACGCAGCAGCTGCAACAGGAACAAAAGCAGGAGAAGTCGCAGCACCTGGCGCAGCAGCGACAGCAGGAAAAACAACAGTCGCAGCTGCAGGAAAAGCTCCAGCTGGAAAAGAAGCAAAGAAAAAATAATAAAGTTTTCTGCAAAATTTTTAAAGCTCATTAAAAATGATAATAAATAAATTTAAAAGGGAGTAAGATAAGATAATATTAGATATTGGGATCGTAGTGCAACCTGATAACACCGGAGCTTTGGGAGCTTCTAATCTGGGTTTAAATCCCAGCGATCCCACTTAAATTTCATATAAAACATTTAAAAACCCCCTAAAATATAGAATAATATGGCACGAACAAAAATTGCAAAAGCAGCAGGCAGATTTGGCGTAAGATATGGCCAAAGCGTGAGAAGAAGAATTGCAGCTATCGAAGCTAGGCAAAGAATAAAACAAGTCTGCTCATTCTGCGGCGGAAGAGCAATAAGAGCTTCAAAAGGGATATGGAACTGCAAAAAATGCGGAAAGAAATTTGCAGGGCATGCTTATTATTTAGAACAAGCTTCTTTAATTGAAGAAAAATCAGAAAAATCCAAACCTTTAAAAAACGAAATATCTTCAGTTAAAAAGGAAGAAAAAACTAAATCCAGAAAAAAATCAAATAAATAATGGTAACCTATAAATGCTTTCAATGCGGAAAAGCAATAACTGATAAAGTTGTTGAAAAAAGATTTCAGTGCCCGCACTGCAATTCAAAAATTTTCTACAAGCCTAGAAAAGTTATGACTAAAGTTAAAGCTATCTAAAAGGAAATTATTAGAAATAAATCAAATACCAAGAGTCCTAAAGGAAAGGTGACTTGTTAGGAAAACCTTGGTTTTCATACGAAATGGAAATAAACAAAGAAACAGAAAACCAGATAAAAGAACTTCAACTTTTAGAACAGAATTTACAATCAGTTCTAATGCAGAAGCAGGCTTTTCAATTAGAATTAAGCGAAGTTGAAAATGCACTCACAGAATTAGCAAAAGTAAAAGATGAAGTTTATAAAATTGTTGGAAACGTAATGCTAAAATATTCTAAAGAAAATTTAATTAAAGATTTAATGCAAAAAAAAGATTTAATGTCCTTAAGGCTAAAATCCCTCGATGCTCAAGAAAAAAATCTTACAGAAACAACAGAATCTTTGCGAAAAAAAGTTCTTTCTAAGATAAAAAAATAAAGAAATTGCCGAATAATTTTGCAGTTTATATCTTAAATTAAAGGTTATTATTACTAAATATTTTTACCTTAATCGACGGCAATTTCTGTCTTTTTAAATCAACTACGACAAAAAGGTGGTTAAAATTGATTTAAAAATAAATAATTAAGTGTTTTCTGCATAATAGAAATATTTATAAACTAGTTACATTCAAATTAATTATGGTGTTCGAAAATATAAAGAATATGTTTAAAAAAACAGGTAATGAAAACGATTATGTCGAGATTGATATTGGCAAAGAGACTAAAAAAGCTAAAATATTAATCAAACCATTTGTTCTAAAGAAGTTTGAAGATGTTAATGAAGTTCTAAATTACCTAAGGGAGGGCTATACAATAGCTATTATAGATATAAAGCCACTTAAAGCAAAAGATATAATTGAAGTTAAAAGAGCAATTGCAAAGCTTAAGAAAACAGCAGATGCTCTTGAAGGCTCAATCGCAGGATTTGGAGATGGAATAGTCATAGTCACTCCGCAATTTGCAGAAATTGCAAAGTCACCTATTGCTTCGCCTGAGAAAATTGAAAGCGATAATTAGATAGAACGGTTTTAGATTGTTCTTAAGCTGTTTGATATAAAATTTGATTAATAAGTAATTAATGTAAAATCGCTGCGCTCTTGTTAATAAGTTTCAAGCAAGCCTCTTCCGGCTAAAGATTGTCAATCCAAAATCTCTTTAAACCCCTGTTTTCTTCTTAATTTATGAAAACCCCTAAAAATACTAAAACTGCGAAAAACTTAAAAAATACTAAAAAATCAAAAGCCAAACAGAAAGCGCCAGCTATATTATATATAGAAGCCAGGCACAAGAAAATTCCAGATAATGAATATTTTATAGACCCAAATTTTATAAGCCGGCTTCCTAAGGATATTTTTCTTTGTTATAGCATTCAGTTTAAAGGACAAGCAGAAGCAATGAAACGAGCGCTTGAGAGGGCGGGAGTAAATGTAAAGGGCTTTCAGCAAGTGCTGGGATGCACTAAGCTTAAGACTCCTTATACTATAGTACTAATCGGACAAGGAAGCTTTCATGCGCTGAATTTGGCTTCACAGAATGCGCGGCCTGTCTTATTATATAGTAATGGAAGCTCTATTGCAGTGACTAGGGAAGAAATCGAAAAGAAAAAAAAAGTAGCGCTAAATAAGTTTTATACATATAATAAGCTGGGAATAATAGTTTCTACAAAGCCTGGCCAGAATAGGATTGAGGATGCAATGATGTTAAAAGAAAAAATTTCGCTGAAATATCCTGAAAAACAGGTTTTTCTTTTTATTTCAAACAACATAAACATGCATGAATTGGAAAATTTTCAAATTGATCTTTGGATAAATTCAGCTTGCCCAGGAATACTCAATGACAGCAATAAGATAGCAAACATCGACGATATTTTTGAAGCTTTAGAAGCTTCAAACTAATAAAATAAAATATATTCTCAAGAATAGAAAGCTTTATAAAGTGTCATAATTTTAGAGTTACAACAAAAATGAAAGCACAAACAATCGTTTTGATTTTATTCGCGACACTTTTCTTAAGTTTAGCTTCAGTAAGTGCTGCTGCAAATTTTACAGCTGTATCCCCTGCAGCATTAACATCGCTTGCTAATAGCACAACTTTTACAATTACTGCTCTTGCTAATGTTACTATTACTATTCCTTCAACAGTTTCATTCAGCAATATTACTGCTTCAATCAGCCCGAGTGGCACTCTTGCAATAAATACATCTGCAACAGATACTATAACTCTTACAGCTACTTCTATTCCCTCTAATCTTGCATTAGGAGCATATTCTGGCTCATTTATAATCGCAAATGGAACAGACAATCAAACAATTGCAGTTTCTTTTATTAAAACATACTGCTCTAACATAGACAGAGCAAATGTAGATATAGATGAAATTGAGTTCAATGTAGACTCTGGATTCGGCGACGATGAAGAATACTGGTATCCTCTTGATAATGTTGAAGTTTCTTTTAATGTGCAAAATAGTGGCGCTTGGGATATAAGCAATATAGAAATAAAAGCTTGTCTTTATGATAATAATGCAAAAGAATGTGTAATGGATGAAGGAGATATGGATATATCTGAAGATGATTTTGATTTAGACAATGGAGATGATTTGGATGTTGTTTTAACTTTCCAGATTGACCCAGATGCTCTTGAAGCAGGAAACAAAGATTATGATTTTTATATTAAAGCAGAAGGAAAAATAGATGACACTGATGCTGGCACTTCTGATGACTTATTAAGTTGCACATCTGCAAATCAAGAAATTGAAGTAAGAACAGATGAAGAATTTGTTACATTAGACAGCATAGAACTTCCAGAATCTGTAACTTGTGGAAGCACATTTGAAGTTAATATGGATGTTTGGAATATTGGAAACAAGAACTTAGACCAAGACGAAGTATTTATCTTAGCATACAGCAAAGAATTAATCATTGACCAAGTAATACCTTTAATTGATGATTTAGATAAAATGGATAGACAAGCATTAAGTTTCCAACTTATTATTCCAACAAATCTTACAGCTAAAACAACACCATATACTATTGAATTTTCAGTATACAATGATGACAGCACATTTAGCAGCGATATTTATGAAACTGCAGAAGATGATGATGCTAGTTTCACTGCTTCTCTTAAAGTAGATAGTTGTCAAGCAACAGGAAATAGTGTATCTATAACTGCTGATTTCAGCTCAGAAACTCCAAAAGCAGTAATCGGAAGTCAAACAATAATTGAAGCTGTTATTAAAAATACAGGAACATCAACAGCAACATACACTATTGAAACTTCAGGAGTAAGTGAATGGGCAACAGCAACTGTTGATCCAAAATCAGTAATACTTAATGCAGGCGAATCAAAGAAAGTTTCAGTATACTTAGACATAAATAAAAACGCAGCAGTAAACGAGAAAGAATTCACGATAAAAGCAACATCTGGTTCAACAGTTATTGAATATCAAGTTAAAGGAATACAACTTGAAAAAGGTCTTTCAAGCTCAGCAATAATCCAGCATATAAAAGACAATTGGTTTATATATGCAATTGTATTAATCAATGTAATCTTGATAATTGCTATAATCGTAGCAGTTAAAAGCCTTGTAAGAAAGGCGGATTAAGAAGAGATTTTATTCTTTTAATTTATACATTAACTTTTATTGTCTTATAATTAATATCTGAAAATGATTATGATTGCCTCATAGTTTCGGCAATCTTACTTAAACTAAAAGTAATGTAAAACAATTTTGGAAATAAGAAGCGAGCATTGATTAGACAAAGCGAGTAAGATTAGAAAGAATGAATCAACTTTATCTTTAGCTGAACTTAAATTATTTGGAACTTATTACTAAATTTAGGACATTATTTAATACCCTTAAAGATTGCTGAACTTGTGCAAGCAATTAATATCTGATTAAAACAATAGATGTTTATTTCTTTAACTTCTTCTTTACTTTCTTATTCTTAGATTCCTCTACTATTATTGTCCTACCATATTTATCCTGAATAACTACGGCAAAATAGCCTATCAGATAGCCCAAGATTGCTCCAAAAATTATATCTGAAAGATAGTGAACCCCAAAGTAGACCCTTGATAAAGCTATTAAACTTGCAAGAACGAGCCAAAAATATTTGAATTTTCTGAATTCTCTATCAAGAGCAGGGAGGGCTGAGAATGCTAGCACTGCTTGGAAGCTTGGAAAAGAATAGTTCCATAGATTAATGCCATTTCCAAGTATTTCTCTTGCGATGGGCAAGGCAATAACAATTTCTTCCTGAAAAGGTCTTAGACGCATAAAAGCAATTTTTATTATATAGCTAACAAACAAAGAAAAAACTGCAGCAGCCCATAATGGCAATATCCATCGGCTCTTTTTTTCCTTGAACATAAAGAGACTAGTAAGAATAAATAATATCAAGATTGTTTGCAATTCGAATGCAAATGCCATAAAAAAATAATCAGGCATAGTTGAACGCAAAGATTGAAAGAAAATAGATATCTGCGAGTCAAAAAATAAGCTGATTATGCCTAGAACTGCAAAAATAGCTATTCCAATAAGCACGCTCTTTTTCATAAAAAGCCAAGACATTAGTTATTTAAATACGTTTCTTCTCTCAGGAGTATGAAGAAGATTAAAGAGGCTAAAAATGCAAGATTCCAAATGGGTTTTATCTTAAGATATCTATCTTTACTAATTCTTGCTTTATTTATCTCTCTTTTGCCATTTTTTTCAAATATTCTTCTGATTCTTACAATTTATCCTGTTAATTTTCTGCTTAGTCTTGTTTATTTAAGCGCAGTATTAAATAATTCTATATTACTTGAATCATTAACAATAAAAATAATTCCTTCGTGCCTGGCTGTTTCCGCATTTCTTCTGATTATAATCCTAAATATGACTACTCCAATGAAGCCCATAAAAAGGCTTTTTTCCCTCGTATTTTCAATGATTTTGCTTCTTGTTTTGAATATTTTAAGAATATTTGGACTTTCTGTCCTTTTAGTGAATAATTATTCCAATTTTGATATTGTCCATAAATTCTTATGGTATTTTTTGAGTATTGTACTTGTAATTTTGGTTTGGTTTATCACAGCATATGTTTTTAAAATAAAGAATATTCCTATTTATAGTGACTTTAAGGCATTAATAAATCAAATAAAAATTAAATCTAAAAATAGAACATGAAAAAAATAATGTATCTCTCAATATTAAAATATAAATTTGCAGAAACATTTATTTTTAGTATGATCAAAAATTTAAACCAAAAAAATAATGCCACACTTTAAAAAGTATGTTTTCAATTTATTGACATGATAATAAAAACACTGCTTGATTTTGTATTAAACATAGATACTTATCTTCTAGCATGGTCTCAGCAATATGGCCTCTTCATCTACTTTATTTTATTCGTAATACTTTTCGCAGAAACAGGGCTTGTTGTGACTCCGTTTCTTCCTGGCGATTCTTTATTGTTTGCAGTAGGAGTTTTATCTGCACAAGGAATTCTTAATATTTTTTTGGCCTTTTTCCTTATTTTAATTGCTGTTTTTATTGGTGATAATGTAAATTACTGGATAGGAAGATATCTTGGTCCTAAAGTATTCAGAGAAGAAAGCAGGTTTTTTAAGAGGGAATATCTTGATAGAACCCAGAATTTTTATGAAAAACACGGCGGAAAAGCAGTGATTATTGCGCGATTTATGCCAATAATAAGAACTTTTGCACCATTTGTAGCAGGCATCGGCAAAATGAAATATTTGAAATTTCTTTTATTTAGTATAACGGGCTCATTATCCTGGGTAACTTTATTTTTATTTGGGGGTTACTTTTTCGGCGGAATTCCATTTGTAAAAGATAATTTTGAGTTTATTATAATGGGCATAATCATTGTTTCTTTTATTCCGATTATTGTTGAAATTTTCAGAAGAAAAAGATAGCATTATTAATTATTATATATTATGAGTGTTCGTTTATGATTGAAATGGATATTTCTTTAAAGAATTTATTCATTGCAAAGAATGATTCAAGCTGATTTCTTATCGAGAGAAAATTTTTTCAAGGACTGCTAATTCAAATCTTTCTGTAACTTCCAAAATTTCCCCTTCTTTAAATAAAAGAATATAACAATTTTGAGAAGCCTGCTCTATTCTGCTCTTGCTACTTTCATACAGCATGATAACTGTATTATTTGGGTTTGTCTTGCAGGTAATAAAAGGCAAATTGCTGTTATTTTTATAAGAAGAGTTACTCATGGCTGCTTTTACATCCAAGCCTATTAAAGCTAAAAATCTTCCCAGATTAGCTCCTGCAAGAGCTCCATTTTTGTAGCTTTTGTTTGTGGACTCGTAAGACACATAAGTTTTATTGCTTACTAGAAAATTATAATACTCATTATCAAAAGAAATATCCATATCCTCCAAAAGTCTCGGATCATTTCTAAAATCGATGGATAAATAATGAATATTCTTATTTGAGTCATAAACTGGAATTTTTGCAGTGTAGAATATAATCTCGCCTTCATAATTTTTATTGAATGAGATATTGTGATAAATAAAATTATTGTTATCGTAAGTGTATTTTATTCCATATTGATATCCTGCCCACATTACTAATAGAATAATTAAAATAATAGCAGGAGTAACAAAATAACTCTTGTCTATTTTTTTAAACCAATTTTTTACATTTTCAATGTCTTTATTAAAATCTTCTTCAGTTTCTTTAATTTCTGCTTTTGCTTCTTTTATTTTTCTTGCCATTTTATTCGTCTTTTAGTCTCTCCAATTCTCTTTTTGCTTCTTCAAATTTTCTTTCGGCTTCAATTACTTTTTGTTTTCTCCCGCGAATGTCTTCTATTGTTTGCTGAGCTTCTCTTATCTTTCGCTGAGCTTCTTCAAGCTCTTTTTCTATTCTTGATGAGGGCCTCGTGGAGTTTAATACAAAATCTTCTTTTTTTGAAAATGTTGACGATTTTTTAGGATTAAACTCTTTAGAGCCAAAGGGGCTTATTGAACTTGAGGAACTTGTTTTTATTTTTTTAAGAATAAAAATTGTTACAAATATCACTATCGCCAAAAGAATAATTGCTCCAAGACCATAACCTCCATATTTCATAGCTTTTTTCCAGTCAATATTTAGATTTGAAAATGAGAATTTGCTTGCATTTGTCTCAATTACGAGCTTATTGCCTAAAGCAGGATTTGTAGTATTCACGAGGTTAACAGAAGTATTAGAGGTGGAAGTATTTATAATATTTTGAGCTGAACTTGCAGAAGAATTTGATAATGAGCTTGTTCCCATGCCATCTGAAGCATCAAAAAGCTCAAAAACCAGTGAGGTGCCTGTTGAATAATTACCAAAATATTTCTTTTTTATTACTATTCCTGTGCCTAAAGCCATTGCCGAAAAAGTTGCCGTTTCTTTAGTTGAAGAATTATATTCGAAATTTAATTCTTCCAGATAATTTGAAAACTCCTGAAAGGATTTTATTGCAGTATGCTCATCTGGATCCAGAATATTTAATATAATTGAGAGATTATATGCTTTTGCTACTTTAAGTTTTACATTTGTTGTTTCTTCAGCATTCACAAGACTTAAAACTACAATTAATGCAAATATTGCTATTCCCAAAATAATTAACTTCTTTTTAATCATGTTCTATAATTCTTTTAACAATTTAACTTTATAAACTTTATTGATTTTTAGGCTCTTATTCCAAATATCCCAAATATAAAAGCATCTGCAGCTTTCTGCTCGTCGCCAGCAGCATATGCAATTATTGTACAATTATCTTCAAGATATATTCTTGAAAAGTTTGCTGGCTTGAAGATAAGCACATTATCCAAAGAGCAATTTTTAACAGGATAATCTTCAGAACAATTTTCACTCAAGCAAGATGGCTGGCTGATTATAACAAATCTGCCTATATTTTGAAGGATTTCAGAGGTGCCCAAGCTGACAAGATCCTCTGCTGAATTAATCCCAAAATAAAGATTTTTGTTGTAAAAATCCTGCAAAGTTTTACCTAAAATAAAAGAGACATTAGAAACTTGTGCAGGATTAAAGGTTGTCTGGAAACTTTGCCCGTTTGCAGTAAAATCCCATAATCCATTTTCATTTTTAATAAAGTCAATCCCGCTAAATACTAGCTTTTCTTTTTTTGTTGTAGAGTTATCAAAGCTGAAAAAGGCGTAGCTTGCAGAGCTAAACAGCATTACAAGACCTATAATTATGGCAAGAATCCGCTTATTTTTCTTTTCTTTTTCCTCTTGCTCTTCTTTAGTCGTTATTCTTCGTATCATCTGTTTTTAACAGGTTTTTTGTGTTTTTAAATTTAATGAGATTGAAAAAATTGGTTTATCCAAATTTAACCTTATTCTTATATTCTGGATTTAGCTCTATAGCCCTTTCAAAAAAAAGTAATGCCTTTTTTTGCTTGTCCATTTTAAGCAATGTTAACCCAATATTAAAATTATAATCTGCGCTTTGATTATTCATTTCAAGCGCCTTTTGAAATTTTTTAAGCGCTCGGTTTAACTCTCCTCTTTCTGAATGAATTATTCCAAGATTATTTTCTGCATCTGCGCTTGGCTCATTGCGAACAACGTTTAGCAGAAGTTTTTCTGCTTCATTAAATTTTCTTCTCTTGATAAAAATTGCTGCAAGATTTTGCAGGCTTGGAGCATAATCCTCGCTAAGCTCGAGGCTTTTTTTTAAATTTTCTTCAGCAGATTCCAGCTCATTTTTTCCGATAAGTTCACAAGCAATCTGATAATAAGTATAAAATTTTTCCTTATTATTCTCATCATTTAATTGCTGTTTGAGGAATCCAAGATTTCTCTCAGATTTTCCAGTATCGTCG
>Ga0209542_10005311_pt1 | contig 25794 bp, 38 predicted proteins | sample RifCSPhighO2_01_FD_184028 | JGI IMG/M metagenome (GOLD analysis project Ga0209542, IMG submission 184028) | Soil microbial communities from Rifle, Colorado - Rifle CSP2_plank highO2_0.1 (SPAdes) (version 2) | ecosystem: Environmental > Terrestrial > Deep subsurface > Rock core/Sediment ...
GAGAGTGACCCCTATTACGAAGGATAATATCTCAAACGTAATAGGGTATTCCAATTCCAGATTTTAGCCACAATTCTTTCTTTCATAGCAGGAGTTTTCTTTTTCTTTGACCAAATAAAATTTCTATAAATCTGATAAATATCCAGTCTATCTTCAACATTTCGTCTTTTCTTGGAAAAAGATTTTGCTTTTCTGACATAAATTGGAATTCTTTCTCTTAATGTCCCACAATAACTATCAATTTGATGCATAGTTATCTTTTCTTCAGGCATTTCTCCAAAAACATTTCTTTTTTCAAGAGCAACAACTATCTGATTTTCTCTAACTTTGATAACTTGTGCGTAATCAACACAATTTTCATCAAAATTGTTTTTTATTGCTTCAATATTCTGTTTATTTCCATCAGAAATTATTTCAAGTTTATGTTTTTGTGTTGGTTTTCTCAATCTTCTCTTTACAGTCTGATAAAACTCGTTGCATGTTTCTTCATTCCATTTACCGACGACATGAGCAATATGCAAACCAGATTTTCTTCTTAATGCGATATAGCTGTAGGCATCCCCATAGCAACTGAGCGAGCGAAATTCTTCGGCAACTCTTTTTTGTTTTTTTTAACAAAACTCCAGATTTCATCAACTTCAATTGTGCTCAAATTCAAATTATTCAAGAAGAATTCATTTGTTTGCCTTGCATGATTTGCCATATCTTCAGCAAGATTTCTTATCGTGTCAAGTTTGTGATGGCTTACTCTAGCAACAGCCCTGAAACTTAGCTTTTCAGTAAATAATTCGCATATGCGAATTATTTCTTTCTTTTTCATCTTCTTATGATACAAAGGTGTTCCTATAGTTTCAACAAATTGTTTATTACATTCAGTACATTTGTAAATTCTATGCTTATTTTTCTTTCTACCATTCTTAACAATATTTTCCTTAAATTTTTTATTATATAACCTGCATTTATTATTGGGACAAGCAATATTCAATTTACTAGATTTTCTCATTGTTTTACACCCCCTTTCATTGACGTGTAAAACAAGTGATTATTATTTATAAATCCTTCCCTTTAAGGGTCACTCTCCATAAATCCAGCAGAAAGACAAAGTTTTTAAAGATTATTGTGGTTGAGCTGTGTAGCCTTAATCATTCAACACAGCTCATTGTACGAACGTTTGGCAGAAACTGCTATTTTTTAAGGGTTTTCTGGTCGTCTAACTTCAAAGAGAGCTAGGATTGATTCTAATCCTGCAGGAGTCTCAGAAGATAATCTGATTCTAACACTACCCTCTTCTACTACATTCCCACCAATTAAATAAAAGAATAAGTAACTACGAGTAAACCCCTGAGCGTGAACAAGATTCTTAGTATAATCTGATAATTTACGGTTAATTTTTTCATATGCTTCCCTCTGCTTGAAACAATCAAAACTTACTGAATGTAAGTTTTTTCCAGCATCTTTAGGGATTTCTATTAGATAACTCCCCTCTCCATCCATATTTAGAAATTACGCTTGGAGTTTTTAAGGCTTTTGATTTGTGCGAACTACTATTAAAAGGGTATTTGTTTTTCAGTATGGACTTTGTAATATTGCACGGGAACAAGATATATTTGTAATTCGTTTTCTAACTCATTTAAGGCCTTACTTCTCGTCAGAGGAGGGCCTGTATTTCTTGCGAACCTATAAGGCTTAAAACTTCCAACTACGACCCCGTTCGCTCCTTCAGGTGCAACTTCATGTAAATCCCTTAAAACAGCAGGGCTAAATGAGCTTACTCGTGACTCTAAAGCCATAGGTCCTCCAATCGGCTCCGCTCTTACCTCTTTTCCATTTACATCTTTTATTTTTTTAGTCTTTTCATCATACTGAAGAACATTTAACATGTTAAAACAAATTTTAATTATTATTTAAAGATTATTGTGGTTGAAGGAATTGTGCGAACCATTGAGAATTAAGAGGTTTAAAGATAAATTAATTACTGGATGTTCATCCTAAGCCAAGCACACCACGAAATTCTTGTCGACTGGACCCTTCCTCATACCAAAGAACTTGTCTTTTAGTTCTGTCCAACATCTCTTTTAACTTGGTCGGAGGCAAATATTCATAACCCGCTCCTAGAGCCTGAGTCTCTGGAGAAAATCCTAAAAGAGTTTTCCCTTGAGGGTCTGTAGGGTGTTTATCAAAAAGTTCACGAACCCAAATAGTATCATCAATTACATTATTTAAATAAGGAGAAAAACGTAAAAGTTCCAGACGCGAGGAAGGCTTAATTACAACTTGCCTTACTTCTTGAAGACTAGGGTCTGTTTTTAATACAACCCAGTCACCTGTTTGAAGAGGTTCTTCCTTACCAAAAGCATAATAATTGGTTCTTTTTCTTTTAGCCATGATTTTAAGCATTTTTTGATGTTTTTAAGACTTTTGGATTGTGCGAATTATTAGTAAAATAGTTAATTAAGGAAAAGGGATGCTACTACGTGCATAAGGAGGGTTTTGCAAATGGTGTCCACCACCCATACCTCTTCTAAGGGCTTTACTTAGTTTTGATTTTTTTGAGTCTTTTATCATTTCTCCTTGGTACCAAGCAAGGTTTTCGGAAGCTGTTAAAATATTTTGATCCAATTCGCCCGGATTTGTTGAAGCATAACAAATAACATGCCTCTCGTGACTTCTTCCTGCGTCTGAATCACCAGGCCGAATGGTTGGTCTATCTCCATCTGGATAATCTGGATTTCGCAAAAATAACCTATTTCGCGAGTCAATTTCAACTCTCCAGAAAGCACCTAAACCTTTAGTTTGATCAGCTATCCTTTTTACCCAATCGCCCGTTTGCAACGGTCTGTCGCTACCATATACGAGATACTCTATTCTTTTAGTCATGATTTTAGATTAGCTTTGAGGTTTTTAAGAATTGTGGCAGTTTATATGATCGATAATTTACTGAGCCTGATTTAATTAAGATGTTTGACTAAAACCTTTCTCATAACATTTGAGTCTGAATAACTGTAGATATTTACATCAAGCTTTGAGCAACCATATAAATCTTATCAGCATAAGGCAATACAGCACCAACTGCATAAGGAACATAACCTAACAAAGTTTCAATAGGAGACCTCATCAATCCTTCGGGTAAGCCTCCTGAAATTGTATCTAGTACAGGCAATGTAGCTATTAATTCAGGATGTTCTGTAGCTCTTCCAATTCCGCTTAAGGTTGCCCCAACTGCTAAATTTACAAGCATTCTTGTTGGAGTATATTCCATTCCTTCAGATACTTCTCTTGTAGCCAATTCTATAGCTTTACGTCTTTCACTTTCATCCATTATTCGAGTTTTAGCCATGAAAAAAATAGGCTACCAATCTTTATAAGCTTTTCTATTGCTACTACTTTATAATTAATCGGATAATTTCCATACCTTTAGAAATCACAAAATGGACCGATGTACATCAGGCTAATTTAGAGCCATTCTTTACTTTTCTTTCTGGTTGTGCTAGGGTAACTTCTCCATCTTCTCCAACAAAACCAGTTGTTAAAAATTCAGATATAAAATTTGCTATTTGTTTAGGTGGAAAATTCACTACACCTATAATCTGTTTACCCGCAAGATCTTCCTTTTTATACAATTTAGTGATTTGGGCACTTGATTGTTTTATGCCAATTCCTTCACCAAAGTCTACCCATAACTTATAAGCAGGTTTCTTGGCTTCCTTGAAATCTTCTACTTTCTTTATAGTCACTACTCTTAACTCCACTTTTTCAAAGTCATTCCAAGTTATTTTTTCCATGTTGCGTTAAAGCTTTGAGGTTTTTAAGAATTGTGGCAGTTTGGAACTCCCTTTTACACTAACATTTATATTATTAAGATATAGAGATTCCCCTTAATCTGGTCTCATATTCTTTGGGAATCTCTATCTATATATTCCCTCTTTGGAGTAGCATAATCAACGGGAATGTCTATAACCTTATAGTTAACGAAAAAAACACTATTTTTTCTCAAAATAGACAGATAACGAAAGATTTATAAACAATATTAACAAGTTAATATTACAATATTATCATGATAATATTAGTAACTTAAAATGACTGCAGAAAAAGAATTTTTTGATAGGAAGAATGAATTGAAGCTACTGCAGGAAAGATATGCTAACTTAGCCCCTTCAGACATGGTTGTTCTTTATGGCAGAAGAAGAGTTGGCAAAACCGAATTAGTGAAACAATTTCTAAAAAACATAAAGAACCATTTTTATTTTTATGTAGAGGTAACTCAAAAAAGCGAGATTCTCAATTACTTATCAAAGGCGGTAGAAGAACAACTTGGTGAAAATGTAATCTTTAGAGATTTTTATGAATTTCTAAATTATATTGGAGACAAGTCCGAAAAAGAACCGTTTGTATTAGTTATTGACGAATTTCAGAGGTTTTTAGATATCGCCCCCGAGTATATTAGTAGCCTGCAAAACGCATGGGACTCGAAGTTAAAAAATAAAAAGATATTTATTTTGTTATTAGGTTCTTCAATCGGCATGATTCAAAAAATAATGAACAGCAAGGCAGGAGCATTATATGGAAGAGCACAAAAAATCAAAATATCTCCATTTAAGTATGCTGATTTTAGGTTTATGTTTGAAAATATGTCTGAAGAGGATAAAGTAATAACTTACTCTGTTTTTGGGGGAACTCCTGACTATTTAGACAAGTTCAAAAAAAGCAAAGGAGATATTTATGAGAGAATTTTTGAATTGGTCTTAAAAAGGGGAGCTATTCTATTTGAAGAGCCAAAAAATTTGCTCGAGTATGAAAATGTAAGGGCACATGCAAAGTATAATGCCATTTTAAGATCTATTTCTTCAGGTAAAGAAACATTGAAGGAGATACAAGATATCACAAAGATCTCTTCACAGACTATGCCTGCATATCTTAGAAGACTTGATGAACTTCTCGACCTAGCATGCAGAAAAGATCCGGTTTTAGGCAAAGAAAGATTAGGAAGATACCAGACTAAAGATAATTTCTTCAAATTTTGGTATAGGTTTATATTACCTAATCAAACCGCTTTAAACTTGGGCAATACAAAGCTTGTTTCAGACATGATAAAACAGGATTTGAATGCTTATATTGGAAGAATTTTTGAAGATATAGTTAAAGAATTGCTTGTGCTTTATAATACCAAGGAAATAAAAGGATTAAAATTAAACTTTGAGGATATTGGTTCATGGTGGGACAGAAATAGTAATGAAATTGACATTCTCGCATATAACTTAAAAGAGAAAAACTTTTTGATTGGAGAAATAAAATGGACTAATAAACCATTAGATGTAGATATTGTTGAAGGGTTATACAGAAAATCAAAATTTATAAATCATAGTGGAGATTACAAATTTATATTTGTGTCTAAAAATGGGTTTACAAATAGTGCAATAAAAAGAATGGAAGAACTTAAAGCAACATATTTAGATTTGAAAGAAATTGAGCAATTATTTGATAGACTTAAGTAATCAAATTCAAAAAATTCTTTATTTATAGAGATTCCCCTTAATCTGGTCTCATATTCTTTGGGAATCTCTATCTATACATTCCCTCTTTGGAGTAGCATAATCAACGGGAATGTCTATATCTCTATTCTTGTTTTAATTTGTTTGCTGTCCATAGATTATTTCAATAAAGACATCTACTCCCTGAAAGACTAAGTTGGTCAATGAGAAGAAACATAAGGGAATATAGCAAGAGATTATTGCAATAGAATTTCAGTTAACTGAACGAGTTGCCAAGTTGTGACAGATGCGCGGACAGAAAGTCCTACAGTTGTGTGATTTTCAAGCACAATAGAATAGCTTAAAAACCCTATTTTAGTATGAAAAACATGGAAACAGCACCAAATCCAACAAAAAGTTTATCTGAATTTGTATTCTTACCTTCTGATTTGACTGGTTTAGTTGAAAGTCATTCAATACCTTCTGGAACATTTGAGCAGGCTTTATATGATGCAGTTAGAAAAAGAATTGATGCACCTATAGAACAGGGTGGCTTTGGAGGCAATCAAAGCTTTGGATTAAAATATTCTGATAAGAGACAATTCACAGGTTCTACTCCATTTTTGCAACTTTTAGTAGATGAAACTCTGGAACCTTATCACGCAGGAACAGCACTTTTATCAGATTTACAAAATCCAAGAGTTTTACAAGCAGTTAAGGGTCAACATTATGTTGATTCTCAAGAATTAGTTTTACGCGGAACTCATAAGGGCTATGAAAAGAATATTCCTATATTTAGAGAATTAGCAGAACATGTTGGAGATTTAAGCGTTCCTGTAAGAATCTCTGGATTAAGGGTTATTGCATGGCCAGAAGATGAAACTGGATACAAACTAAAATTGTTCCCAACAGCAGATTTTAGAGTTACTAAAGACGACAGATTAGATGCAAAATGGAATCAATACAAATTCACAAAAACAGATTCTGATGGTATGCCTTCAGATTTAACAAAAGATGGCAAGGGAAGAACATGGTTTACAAATGACCAAAGACTTTCGGGGTTGTATCTGCACAGGGACCTCTATTTCAGCTCGAACTACGAGAATCTTGCTAACTCAAACGAGTACGGTCGGGTAGTAGTCGTTTCTCGCGGAGCGAGCGCGTCGGATTTTCAAAGAATATTAGATAATCAAGCAAGAAACGAACTTTTAGGACGTCTTGGAGAGGTTAGAGAATATGTTCAAAGATTAGAAGGAGTCTTAGCTGAAAGGAGATAATATGAAAAGATATGAAAATTTTAAAGGATATGGAGGAGTTAGGAAATTACTCCGATTCTTTGAAGAATTGAGAGAAAATGAGATTAGTAACAAATTACTTACTCTTTGTTGTCTTACTGGTGGACCAAAAAAAGGTCAAATGCAAGCATTTTATTGGACAGATATTTTAGATGGTCTAAATCAAAAGTTATATGTAGTTGGAGATGGGAAAAGAAGCGCCGGGTCAACAGCCCGTCTTACTGTTGATTTATTGGATAATGAGCAAATGAAGAAATTAAATTATGATCCAATGGCAGTAGTCTGGTATCCCGAAAGAGAAGATTCAGAAAAAGAAAGGCAGATCAGAATAAGAAGATTACAGAGTTTTGAAGAACCGGTTCCTTATGATCCTATTGACTTTATAACAAGGTTGAAGAAGGATATTCCGGAATTAAGTTAATTTCTTGCGAAGCAAGACTATCTGTTTTCTTGAAAAGAAAACCCAAGCGCACATCCTATTGGGCGGGAGAAAATTATTAAAGTTGAAGAAGTCTATTATATTGTGGTTTACTTAAGCAAGAAAGAGGCTGAAATTGTTATTTCAGCGCTATCTAAAACGAAGGATGATAAAATAACTAAGATCGTTAATAAAATGAAATTACATCCAATTAGACCAATATATGTTAGAAGCAGACCTGAAATTAAGGCTTTATTAAAAAAGGCATTCAAGGAAAGGAAGAAAGTTAGGATAAATTATTACAGTCTTTCTTCGGATGAAGTTACAAATAGAATAATTGATATTTATCGCATGCATTCTGACTGTGTTGTTGCTTACTGTAATTTGAGAGAAGAAGAAAGAACTTTTATTATAAATAGAATAAATAAAGCCGCGTTACTTGATGAGATATATAAAATTCCAAAAAACTGGGTTTCTGAAAGTGTAATTTTTAATAAATAATATGGCTGATATAAGTAAGAATTATAATATTAAACATTTAATTAATTGGCATCATGGAAACTTTTGTGTGAAACATGAAGATTCTACAATAGAACATTATGAAGAATTAAAGAGAATAGCTTTATCTTGGGGCATTCCAGAAATGACTCATAAAGAGTTCGTTCTTGGAATAAAGAAAGAATTAAAATGTAACCAGAATAAGCGAAAGTTTGATGAATGCATTATTTGTAAAAAATTGGGTGTTCCTCGAAGAAGATGGTGAGATTAGTTTATGCCCGTCCCGTTCGCCGAGCAGATAATAAATAACACTCCTTTCTATTTCGAGTGTTGTTCTTTACCCAAACGCCCTGCCCGAGCAATTTTAAAAAGGGTTATGCTCTAACAAGTTTAGTTTTTCTAGTGTTTTATAGACGAAGAAGTATTTATATTTTTCCGTTTTTACGGAAAATAAAATCAATGTTGAGGAGTTGTGAGGCTATCTATTAAATCATCTACTGTTTTAACAAGACCAATAACTGCAGAAGATTTATTTGGTAAAAAATGTCCATCAAATTGAATTTTAATTTTGTCTCTTCTATCATGTCGGAAAGTATCATAATCTACTAGAGACCTTAATCCCATGGACTTTGCAGAATGGTAAACTATAGGGAGTACTTGAGAGGTAATTAAAAACCCTCTTGTTTCCAAAGAAAACTTATCTTCTTCAACACCTGGAACCTCTGGAACAATAATCCTTCTTTCATAGCGCATCCTACTTGTATTGCCTACTGCATAATCAACATCTATACCAAAATGAATTTTAAAATTCTCTCCTGCGTAACTGCCACCACCATTAAATCCAAGTCCTACGCCCCCTTTAGCACCCATTGGAGCAACCTCATGGAATTGTGTATCTTGAATAATCCCTGGTTTTTTTAAAAGAAATTCTCCTGCTTGTTCCACATAAGCTTTAACTTGTTGACGTGCCTGCACATAAATACGATCTTGACAAAGCTTTTGTTGTTCATCTAAAGCCACTATATTAATAATTTAAATATTGGGTTTATATAGATTATGAAGATTAAAAATATATATTAATTAAATTACAAGTAATTTTTATTTTTATTGAGATTGTTAAGTTTAGAAAGATAAATGCAATTGAATTTTAACACCACAATCTTTATAACTAAAATAAATTCTGCATTTACATGACTAATGCATTACCTGCTGGAACTTGGAGGGTTAGAGAAATGATAGCTAATCAAAGAGAAAGAAGTTCTAAAAATCCTTGGTCTAAAATTCTTATAGATGGTGCTGACGGGAATTATGGTGTAACTGTTGTGCAAAGGAAAGTCTATGGTGGTAATGAAGACTATTCTGAAATTGGGCCGGTATATTATTCAACTATTCATGGCGTTGTTAGAGCATTAGCCAATCTTAAACTAGAATTTTATGCAGTATTAAAAGAAACTACATTAGTAATACCAGAAGTTGAAAGACCTATGATTAGTGGCTTGATTGAAAGATTTAAAGAAGAAGCGAAAAAAAGTCTTAAGATGATTAGACATTAAATTTTCTCCTAAAAGATACTCCTAAATCAAAACCACTTCTTTGGAAGCTATCTAATGCAAATTTTATTTGGTCTTGCATATCTATGTATTCTCTAACTCTCAACGGTATTTCTCTAGTTCTTTCCACTGCTTCTAAAAAAGCTTGGTGCTTATCTGAGTCATAATTTTCTATGTTCTGACAAAGATAATTCCAAACTCCGTATTTTTCTATGACTCTATTTCTTACAGTTATTCCATCCCTATAAGATAAGAAGAATCTAGGATCACTCGCTAGAAAATCAGAATCACTAGGAGGGTTTATATGATGTATCGCATTTCCATAGATATCTACATGCGGATGAGTATGGTAAACAATAACTTCTTTTCTAGACTGTTGGCAAAAAAGTCTAAATGCTCTAGGATCTCTAAGACAGGATCTTCCTTTTTCTCTAGCGCGAGTTTCTTCATCATCCTCCCATTTACCATCCCAAAAAAGTGTGCCATCAGTTAGATACATTTGTTCTTCTCTAGTTTGTTTAGTTCTTAACCAACCAAAGTACTCTAATTCATCAATGGAATTTACAGGAATAGGTAATTCACTTACATCAAGAGGAGGTATTTTACTTAAGTCTAAATGAGGTATTATAACCATACATCCAGATTTTTCTAATAGTTTATATATTTTGTTTGATAATAATACTTAAATAACAATGTTAGCTTTTATAAAGGATTTATCAATTTGATCAATCAAGACTTACACTTCAAGATTCCTGATGTGCATTATTTCTTATCGGGTATATTGTTATTATAGTTTTGATGTTGGACATGTACACCTTAGCGAAATTTATTTCATTTCACAAAAGTTAACCTTTTCAAAGCAGCTAATATTTTTGTTTCTGATTCTGTATGCAAAATTAAAATTAACTCCTCTTTATCTAAATCATCAGGGTTATTCATGATTCCAACATCTATTAAATCAGCTAATTTGCGAAGCTGAGATTCTGTAAGCTTTTTTAATTTCTCACTTGTTGATTTTGAGATTTTTTCCATGCTAATTTGATAGTAATAAAGCTTATTTATTGTTTCATCATATAAAAAGTATGATAAAAAATGGTCGGAAGTGCGATATCTGCGGAGAAAAAGCAAAAGAATCAGTTGGAAAATCAATCGGTGGTAAAATAGTAAAAACTATGTATTTTTGCCCCAAGCATTACGTTGAACATGAAGGAGAAGAGTGTCTTAGGTGCGATCTTGATTTTATCAGAATGGATAAACATTACAAGGATATGAACTCGGAAGTAGCTAAAGAGATATGGTCTCAATATCCGGACCTTGCAAAAGAGTTTGCTACAGAACTTAGAAAAATCGTAAAATTAAATGAACACGAAAGAAAAGAAGACCTTAAGTAAGCTTTAGAAGATTGTAAGACAGACACAAACTTTTATGAACTTCAATAATATCTAAATGATATGAACCTTGGTCCTGAAATTAAAGCTGAAAGAATTAAAAATATGGAAGATTGGATAAAAACATGGGAAGAGCTTTGGCCTACACTGAAATCCCAATATTTCATGTTAGAAACTCTCCAAGAATATTCTGAAGTGGATAATCCGGCTTATGTTTCATTTTTAGAAGGCGATTTTGATAAATCAAAAGAGCTTATGGCAAAGAGCATAGGAAATTATAAAGAATCCTATAATTCTCTTTTTAAAAAAGGCGCAGATTTTATACGAGTCCATATTGTTAAAATGCCTTTATCTTCTTATCTAAAAGACTTTGAGCTTCAATCATACAAAATAAGCACCACATATGGGGAGCGTATCTTAATAGCAGACATTAAGGAAATTGGAGAAGATGTAAATAATATTTCAGATTTTCTATTGTTTAATGGAAAAATTGCAATGGTTCATGACTATGATGACAAAGGACTTTTGATCGGGGGGTGGCTTGTAAAAGACAAGGGATATTGTAAAAAACTAAAGGAATTATCTCAAAAGTTGATATCTAAATCAGTGCCACTTGGAACATTTCTTCAGGAGAAAGGGATCTGAAAATGCAAGAAAAAGCTCGTAGTATTTGGTGCCAGGCATATTAACGACCTTAATCATATTCAATATAAAAAATTTAAAAAGCGCTTTAAAAAATGAACCTCCCCACAGCAAGCTGTGGGGTATCAGAGGAAACTAACTAGCTGTAACTGTTCTGGTTTTCTTCCCTGGTTCTTGATGTAACTTCTAATTATATCTCCATTTGTACCTTCTCCAACTGTTCCTATATATCCTCCATCACTCCAAAATTCTCCATGGTAAAGGTCCTTCTTTATTTCAGGGTGACGCTTGAACAATTCTCTTGCAGTTATGCTCTTAACAATCTGAAAAATTCTCGAAGGAGCATATGAAGTTGTAATGCACTCGACGAGAAAGTGAACATGGTCCTCGTCAAAACCAATTGTTTCAAATTTCAAGTGAAATCTATTTTGTATATCTATGCAAACATCTTTTACAGTTGAAGCATAATTTTCCTTCAAAAATAAGTCTTTCCTATACTTGATGCAAAAGATAACATGGTATTTTATTTTGAAAACTTTGTGTGATGACCTTTCAAGCATTTCTTAGAAAAACTTGTTGAATGAACCTCCCTGTGGCAAGACCACAGGGTATCTACGAACGAACTAAACAAAGTCGAACAGCTTAAGCTGTTCTCCTTTCCTGCCTTGATTCTGAATATACTTTCGAATAAGTTCTGCATTTACTCCTTCTCCTTTCCAAACAGCATAACCACCTGCGGGAGATTGTTTATTTGAAACAGCTACTTTAAAGATTACTTGAAATCCCATATCTCTCACTTTTCTAAGAGTTTCTACTGGTAATGGAAGAGTGTTAAACTGAACAAATGCTCCATGTGGCCTTACTCCTGATGCAACTACTTTTTCCAAATCTGGTAATGTAGTTTCTGGATCTTTTGTATAATAGTGTACTGCCGTAAACAATCCATATCCCCTAGTTCGTTTGTCTAATTCTCCTAATTCTGCAAATAATGGTTGTCTCGCATTTCTTGTGCCTTGATTTATACTTTTATTAGAAACTTGATATCCAATAACTATGTTTCTTCCCTTCCCTTCTTCTAGGGCGATTTTATTTATTCCGCTTAACTCTTCACTGCTAGAAACCCCACTTATAGAAGCAAAAGAGCCCAATACCATGTTAATATTTAGGTAGACCGTTTATAATTATTTATATGGTTTAATTTTCTCCGACGAGAAAAATCAGCTTAAAACAAATACTTTTCTAAATCTTCCATTCTTTTCTTAGCATCTATTGAATTAGAGAAATTCTTCCAAAAAACCTTAGATAGCCAGCTAGCCCATTCAGAGTCATTCATTTTATAGTAAATGTAGACTTTTTTATTGAGTTCATCTATTTTACCAGTAGGTTCTTTTATTTCTTTGAGTCTAATTTCTTTATTATCTCTAATCATTCCCCTTACTGGTTGTTCTGAGTGATGTATCTGAATATATTCTCCGCCATATTTATAATTTAAAGATAAAATCTTTTCAATAGTTTTATAGGAAATATAGTCTACTCTACAAACAATCTTAATCGAAATTTTATTTTTAACCAGTTCTTCTATAGCTTTGAATATCTCGCAATTCTCATTTTTTAAGTTTACAAAAGAAAGGTTTCCAGAAAAGATAAGAAGTTGGTTTTTTGTTTTTAAAAAGAAGTTTTTCAGTTCATCTAAGTCTGTCTTAGATTCATCCTCAGCTTTACTGAGAGTCATACTTTTATTTTTATCGGGAATATGTTGGTATATGTCAAAAGAAGAAAAATCTTCTTTCCTTTTAAAAAGCTCTATTTCATTTTCTAATTTCTTTTGAAAGATATTACTTTGCGCTTTTTCTATACTGGCCCAATAAGCTATCTTTAATGCTCCTCGAGTTCCTTCTCTAAAAGTCCTAGTTGCTAATGTACCAAATTCTTTTCCTATATCTTCTACATATCTGTCTGCTGTTCTCCAGTTTTTATTGATCTGTTTGGCTATTTCTTGAATAGTTCTGGGTTTAGAATATACCAGATCCTCAATTTGCTGTATAATTGTTTTATCTAGCATACAAAAGCAAAGCAAAAACCGTATTTAATGATTTAGATATTAGTACAACACTATTGACAAATTATAGACAGAAAAATATAACTAATTTACAACTCTTTACTATAAAGTATGAGCTTACAAGAGATTTTAACTGAAGAACCAAAAGAAGGATTTCTTAATTATTCCCTTGATAAATCAAAAGTTAACTTTAATTTTGATGAAGAAAAAGCAAAAAGCAAACTTGAGGGAATATTATTCCAGCCAATGCTTCCATCTGAAAGAGAAAAAATAGAAAAACAGGTTATATTATACGGAGGCTGTTGGTTTGAAAGAAGAGTGAATGAAAGATACGCTCAGCTTGATCCATTAATTTTCAGTATTAACCGTGCAATAAAATTTAATTCAGATCAAATAATATTTCCAACTATTTTTGATGCAGAGTTAGGTAGCAAGGAGGATTTTGTTACTTATCGCAGCCGTGGTGGAAAATATGGCAATGATTACGATGTAAAGGCCGAAATTCCTTCTATTCCAAGAGAAGCCCTTGTAGAGCGTTGGAAAATGGTAAGTTATATGGGCCAGTTAATAGCTGAAGCATTTAAAGATCCATTAATGTCTCGTATTATCCAAGAATACCCATGTGTTATAGAGAGGGAATTAAATGGCAAATTCAAAGTTATATGGGCTCCTGACAAAGTAGAAATTGGAAAAGTAGCTCCTGTTCCAGGGGATCCTGCTATTGTTTATGATAGGCCTGAAACAGAATCTCTTCCAAGAACAGTGCATCTAATTTATAAGTGGGATATTGAAGGTGAAAGAGATATAACTTATCTTCTTACAGATTTTGTAAGGAGTTTTCCTGAAAGACAGGCAAATAAAGAAGGAGCTGAATAGATAATGAACGAAACAGTTTTTTTAGATGAAAACCAAGTAACAGGATTTAGAAAGAATAGATGTCTTTTTTCAAATGATGAGTTTAGAACTAAACTTGTAAGCTCAACAGTTCAAGAGGAAGATAGAGGGAGCGAATATTGTTGTTATACAGAAACAGTTGCCAGAAATCATCATTTAATTCAAGATCTAGATCTATATGTCTTTAATTTTGATTTTACTGATGATTCTAGAGAAGCTTTATCTAAAAAAAGAAAAGAGTTTGAAGAATCCGTTAGAATTTTTAGAACTGAACAGGCTAACAGACTTAGAGAACATTTAACTCAACAATACAAAGCAATGCATGGTCTACCTGATTCACAAAGAGATATGGCAATAGAAGCAAGCGTAGGAGAATACAATGCAGATTTAGGTAGAGACATAGGCTACTGGAATCATCAAAGAGCTAGCAAACTAGAAATTAACTTGTCAAAATTATTTCATCTATTAGAATTAAGGGATTTGAAAGTTGTTACCTCAAGCTTAGAAGATTCAGAAAATACAAGACATAGCATTACTACTTATGGTCCTGCTGGATTAAAGGCACGTAAATCACATTGGCCATTTGGACAGTTTGAAGATAAAATTGAATTGGTAATTTCTTATGGAAATCTGTATAGGACAATTATGAAAAATCCAGTATTCAAAAAAGGAGAATATAAGAGAAAATGTGAAGAAGTTTGTCATGAGATTGTTAGACCTCCATTTTTCGAGCCAGCAGGTTCAATTAAACCGTTTAATGACTTAGAAAGTTTTGTTTTAGGACTCGATATAGAAGTTAAGGCTCAAACTTATAATCCTGTAGACCACATGTAATTACAATAATTCTTATCTTTATTGAAATTGTGAAGTTTAGGGGATAAGAGTTATTGTTTAGTAACTTCTTTGATTTTTTTAACCAAACCTTCCATCTTTTTATCTGGATCTCTTACAGCTCTTTTTCCTGCCTCTTGTAGAAATTGCAATGGTGGCAAGACGATTTGAAAAACATGTTCTTTTTCAAAATATCCTGGAGTTGATACAACTTCTTCCCCACCAGACCAAGCTAGTAAATAGTCTCTTCCAAAAAATTCTCCAGCAATTCTTTCAAATCCTTCTTTAGTTATTCTTTCATAATTCGCTCGTGATAAGAAAATGTGAGTTTGGCCCCAAAAATAAATGACTCCTACATTGCCTGTGTTTGCTGCTTCTATTCCACTTTTATTGCCATCGCATTCTACCATTTCCATAAAAATCCATATTTTATAGAATTTAAAAACCTTTCGAGTAAGGAAAGTCAATAATCACCATAATCTTAATAAAGTAAGAATTTGAGGTATTTTTATGGTTGATTCTGCTTTAACGGAAAGAATTAAAGATGGGGTTTATTCTGGAGAGGAAGAATATCCATTAAGAATTCTGGATAGAAGACTCTGTTGTCCTTATGAGCTGGCTGAAGACAAGTCTGCTTTAAAAATATTAGAAGGTGGAAAAATAGCCCATTTAGAATTAAAGGATATATTTCCTGGGTATTTTAAGAGGCATATTTTATTTTCTTACACTGCCTCCTCTCTTATTGTAGCTACTGCTTCTGGTTACCTTTTTGATGGACCTGTAAGAGTTTCAGCTTGGCAAGTAGATGACGGACAAAGAAAATACCCTTCTGAAAGAGAAGGCATAGGTTTACTTGCAAACGTTGACATGCTTCATGTACGTGGAGATGACTCTAACTTGACTGCAGGATTTGATAATGCTCTAAGAGTTCATCAAGAAAGATTAACTAATGCAAATCCTATACACACCTCTATTAGAGAAGCTCTTGCTTTCTATAAAGCCATGCAACATCATGTTCCTAGATATTAGATTAGAGAGGTCTTTAATTAAAGTACAATAATATAAAATCTTTTATATCTTATTTATGAGAGAGATTGATGCGAGGATATAGGTAGTTCTTTACATATTAAGAATATTGTTTCCTTATGCATAAAATTGTTCATCGTTCTAATCCTTGTGAATCCTATAGACTATAAAAGATGCTCTAATATATAATATTTTCTAATTAGATTATCTTTTTCGTCTTTCCGCCTAAACTTCTTCCATCTTTAACTCTTGTCTTCAATCCATGAGCTTCCCAATAATTTCTTATTGTAGTATGACAATAAGGCAAGTTACGTGCAGCTTCTGATACATTTCCTCCAAATCTTTCAAAAGAATTGATAATTTCTCTAACTTGGTCTGGTTTAAGAGAGTGAGTAGGATAGCCTCTCTTAGGACTAGGTCTTTTTTCATCAACTAAACCTTCTTTACGCCAATATCTTAAAACAGTCTCTATACTTACCCCTACTTTGTTAGCTGTTTGGTATAGCCCTATCCCAGCAAAGTAAGCTGCATATATTTTTGATTGTTTCTCTTCATCAATAGACCTAAATCCTTTGGTGCCGTCTTCTTTTCTTGTTGCAGATTCTAAACCAGCAGCTCTCCAGAGAGTCCTAACAGTATTATTTGATACTCCTATCTCATCCCCTACAGAATATGGGCTTCTTCCAGATGAATGAGCCTCGTAAACTTTAGCAACAGTTTCTCCATCTAAATTTCCTATAGTTATATCTAATTTTCCGTTACCATCTTCAACTATTCTTATACGTTTTCTAGGTACTACTATTCTGTTATTTGTATAGAAAACTCTTGTGACTTGTTTTAGTCTATTCTTTATTTGTGCTACTGAATCTCCTAATCTTAAAGGATTAATTTCTTTTCCAAAACTCCCAACTTCGACAAGTTTTTTGAGAACAGAATATTCCACTTCATCTAATTCTCCACTTAAATGGTCTAATGCCTCTTGAGGTGTTATTGCATCAGAAGTATTTAATAATCTATCTAAAGACATATCTTCCTCTCCGAAAAACATTTGAAGAGTGTCTTCACTATCTCTATTTACTGCTACATCTAGTGATTTGGCATATCTTAGCCTTCCTGGAACGCTCTGCCAGTCAAGAGTATTAGTTACATAAGTGTAAACTTCATTGAGATCTGCTATACCCTTTATTTCTACTTTTTTAGTAAATTGCCTAGCTAATTTTTCTTTTCTTTCTGGAGTAAAACTATACCCCTCCATTATTGCTCTAACAAATACTGGTAAATCCATAAAAAGGGGTCAAGGAATTACGTTTTAAATCTATCTACTGTGATGGTTATGCTGTTCGTGTGGAGGCACTTCACTTTTAAACTTAAAACTACTCTCATCATTTTCTTCTCTCGAAAGAATCCTGTTTAATATGGATGTCAGTATTACTACTAAGAATATGATTTCAAAAAATACTATCCACTTTGTAATATTTCCAATAGACAAAAAATCTCCAAAATAAACAACATAAGAATTACACCACTTGATTTAGTCAAGAAGGTATTACGCCCGTCCCGTTCGCCGAGCAGAATTGTTCAACGTCCTTTAATCCGTTGATCCTATATATTATAAAAGATGATGTAATATATAATACTTTCTAATAAGCTCCACAGAGGTTAAGTTTAGAAAAATAAGAATAAACTAATCCATTTTCTAGTAAAGAAACCTTTATTAGTCAAACCTTGCTTCTTATTATGAAAAGAGATGGCGGTTGTTATAAAAACTTGTGGTTTAAATCTCAATGATTTTAATAAGGTTGTTTATCAAAAAGAGAAAGTTGTGCTTGACAAGAAATCTTTGGCTCAAGTAGAAAAGAATTTCCAATTTTTGAAGGACTTTGCTGAAGATAAGATAATCTACGGAGTCAATACTGGATTTGGTCCAATGGCCCCATATAGAATAAAAAAAGAAGAACAACTTCAGCTCCAATACAATTTAATCAGAAGTCATGCATCTGGAGCAGGAAGTAGGCTTCCTGATGAATCTGTAAGGGCTGTACTTCTCGTTAGATTGCAAGCATTAATGAATGCCCATTCGGGAATAACTCCTCATGCTCCCTTATTACTTGCTAAACTTCTAAATGAGGAAATTTATCCACTTATTCCAGAACATGGTGGTGTAGGGGCTAGCGGAGATTTAGTTCAATTGTCCCATGTAGCTCTTGTTCTTATTGGAGAAGGAGAAGTATCTTATCAAGGTAAAATGGTAAAAACACCTCATTTATTCAAACAAAAAAATATTAAGCCATTGGAGATTCAAGGAAGAGAAGGTCTGGCAATTATTAATGGAACTTCTGCTATGACTGGAATAGGACTTACAAATGTTTTGAAAGCTAGAAAATTATTGAATTGGAGTCTACTTTCGTCTTCTATATTGCATGAAATGTTTGAAGCATATGATGACTCATTTTCAGATGAACTAAATAGATTAAGGCTTCATAAAGGGCAGAATGAAATAGCTAAAACAATGAGGCACATTCTAAAAGACAGTAAAAGAATCAAGAAAAGACATGAATACTTATACAATAATAAAATAAAAGAATATGTGCTTAAAGAAAGAGTTCAAGAATATTATTCTCTTAGATGTACTCCACAAATTTTAGGCCCAATTCTTGAAGAAATTGAGAACGCTGAGAAAATCTTAATTGAAGAAGCAAATTCAGTTAACGACAATCCCATAATAGATAGCAAGAACAAAAATGTACTTCATGGAGGGAACTTCCACGGCGATTATGTTTCTTATGAAATGGATAAATTAAAAATTGCAATAACAAAGCTTTCAATGCTTTCAGAACGCCAACTTAATTTTATTTTTAATGATAAATTAAATGATGTTCTTCCAGCTTTTGTTAATCTTGGTACTTTGGGTTTGAATCTTGGAATGCAAGGGGTTCAGTTTACCGCTACCTCAACTGTTGCAGAGAACCAGACTTTATCTTTCCCTATGTATGTTCATAGCATTCCAAACAATAAAGATAATCAAGATATTGTAAGTATGGGGACTAACTCTGCAAATATGGCTAGAAAGGTAATAGAAAATTCCTTTGAAGTTTTAGCCATTCAACTAATGGCAATTATTCAAGCCATAGATTATCTAAAAATCCAATCTTCCTTATCTTCAAAAGGTTTACATTCATATAAACAACTAAGAAATCTTGTTCCTATCTTCAAACAAGATACTGTAAAATATGTGGATATAGAAAAGATAAAGGAATTTATTAAAAACACAGATCTTGAATTCTAGTCTCCAATAAACTTTAAATAGTGGTCAAAACACCGATTTTTATGAAAGGAAGAAATACTTTAGCAGGATTAAGCCTATTAGCATTAGTTGGCTGCGGGCAGATGCCAGAAGGCAGAAGCTGGAGAGGTGACTTATCTTCTGTTCCAGGATATACTATAGATGTTAATCAAAGAAGACAAGGTTCTCAAATAACAAGTAATGAAATAAAGATTATAGGAGTTTATGATGATGGTTTTGGGGTTACAGGAAATCATTTGCTAATTCGAGGAGAAGATAATAATGGGGATGGCTCATTTTCTAACAGTGTAGATAGAATAACTGTTTATGGAATGCAAGGAGCAGAAGCTGATTTAGCCATACAGTATGCTCATCCAGTCAAGTTAGCTCAAGTTTTGCAAGAAGCTTTACCTAATGCAATTAATAATCCCGCTTATAAGAAGTAATTCTATAAAACTATTAACTGTTATTTATAATAAATGTTGATCATATTTTGTGAGGATTAGCTAAAGTGTGTGGGGGGTACTTCACTCTTAAATTTAGAACTGCTGTAAGCTTCTTCATTCTCTTCTCTTGAAAGAATTCTGTTTAATATAGAAGTCAAGATTACAACCGAAAATATTGTCTCGATAAAGACTATCCATCTCATAACTGATCCAAGAGGTACAAAATCTCCAAATGACGAAGCAAAGAAAACGCTAAAACTGAAGTAAATATAATCTCCGCGAGAGCTGATCTTCTCGAAATTATCTAATTGGGTTAAAGATGTCTGATTAATTGTACTGAACACTCCTTCATTTAATGGTGAGGCAACGGAACAAATCCAATAGATAAGTCCAAACAAAACTATGCTCATACAGATAAGAGTTATATAAACTGGTAAGATTATGTATATTTTACGACGTACTTTTAAGAAAGTATAAAATACCAAAATAGTAGGTAAAGCGTAAAGGACAGTCATTCCGCTTATTAAAGTATAAGCTAGAAGAGTTGGATTATTGAAATATACAACAACCATTAAAATAAAGTAAACGATATTTATGCTTATGATGTAAAAATCAAATAAATTATCTGCATCTTTTCGTGGATTAACTTTTTGTTTATACTTGAACTTATAAATATAATAAGAAACAATCCACCATCCTTGAACCAATATTAATAATGAACTGATGACCTTTAATTGAGTGTAAATTGCTAGCAAACCTATTACAATAATCGTTGATAAGACTAAGGACTGGAATGATCTAACATTTCTTACTTCGTATTTAAATTCGTCAATTAGATTTCTAAAGATTTGTTTCATCTTAACTTGGAGGTTGTGTTCCTGCAATGTAGAAATCTTCCTTAGTTAACTTAATCTCTTGGTTTCTTCCTATTTTTAGTTTAATTCCCTTAAACTCATTAAAAGTATTTGGATCACTACCTATACATAGAAAAGCTTCTGTTCCAGGAATTGGAGCTTGGTAAAAAGAGATATTCGCAGGCATAGAAGCGGTAATATCTGGTCTAATATTCATTCTAGCATGTGGACTCCCATTAGATTTTTTGTCTAAAGATTCCTGAGATAACTTATATGCCCTCAATGGATTGTTTTTGCTTTTATTGGCTTCTTTCAACTCGCCAAGATTCTTTTCTTCTGCCACCTTATTTTTACTCTTAAAGGGTATTTATGGATTTATGTTCTCCTAACATTGTTCATTAACCTCAAAGTTTAAACTAGTCCCATATGGAAACAAGTCCGAAAACCAAGACTAAAAAAGAGCGCATAATCTCACTTGTTAGAGGCCACCCTGAAGGAATAAGCCCTAAAACACTTTCTTTTTATTCGAGCATAAATGAAAATACTGTTAAAAGTTGTTTAGCTAAACTGAAAAGAGAAGGCGTTGTTAAGATCAAAGATAATACAAATGGAATATATGTACTAGTTGAAGATAACCCCTATAGGGCATTATTTGATTTCAAATTTCAGAACCTATTTTTAACCTGCGTTATGAATTCATGCGAAAAAGAGTTTGAACCTACAGACTTAATCTTAATTGAAAATATGCTAAAAGTAAACTTTGGAATATCTTCTAACACTAAAAAAGCCACCTTGCACCTAAGCTCAGCTCATGGTCTGAACATCAATGCAATATTATTTGTAGCACAGTGGTTTATTGATAAAATTAAGAATTATGCAGGTATTGAAGTTTCTTTTAGTGACATCATTGTAGCAAGTATAGAATTTAATAAAGATTTTTCCAATTTGAGGCTTGATGGTTCAAATTGCATTACAATAGACTCCCTTATTGCTGAGTATAAACTTTATCAAAAAGAAAATTGTGTGAGAGAAGAGTTCAAACCCAAAGTGCCAATTCCTTTTCCCGTATTGCGTGAAATGCTCACACATGGACCATTATATGTTGATGTTTCTAATAGGATTAGCTTACAAGAGAAAAAGATGAGTGAATTAATTTATAATCAAAATGAACAAATTAAATTGATTAACAAATTGTTAGACTTTGTATATGAGAAAAGAGGAGTAATGTAAATGGCTAGCCAGGAACAAATTGAAGCAAATAGAACTAACTCTACTTTAAGCACTGGACCTAAAGATACTAGTAAAACAAGACTTAATGCTACCAAATTTGGAATATTTAGCAGAGAATTACTTTTATCTCTGGAAAGTTCAAAAGAATTAGCTGAAATACGCAAAGACTTTCTTAATGAATACGATCCATCTACTTCTACCGAACACTTGCTTGTTGATAAAATCATTACGTGCATCTGGAGATTAAAGAGATTAAGAAAGGCTGAAAATGCCATTATCCAGCAAAGAATTTTAGAGGTAGATGGAGAGGTAGAAGAATATCTTGAATCTAAATATGCTGAAAAGTTTTTTCCATTGTTTGAAAACAAAATGGGAGAATCTATTTATCAAGTTCCAGCAATCATACTTAGAAGATGGATTAAGCAATTCAAAGAGAAAGGAGAGCCTAAAACAGATGAAAAGGGGTTTGAGATGCTAAAGTTTTGTGAAGTTTTACTAGAAGATAGAAGGCATGAAAGATATGAATTCCAAACATTAGCAAGAAAAAAGGAACTCATGCCCTCCAATATAGAAAATTTACTTGCTTATGAAACAACTCTTGAAAGGCAATTGTTCAGATCAATAGAAATGTTAAGAAAATTAAAGAAAATGGATTAATTGGGTTCGTTTTTTGAAATTAGAATTTTATCTTTGTTCTTCGACCATTATTTCCCATTCGCTCCCTGGACCAGTAATTACATTAAAATAATATTCTCCACTGGGGGTATTAACAAACGATGAATCATTACCTGACCCACTAAGACTAAATTGATTTACATAAAGGCCATCATCTTTAGGATATATAAAAAAACCGAACACCGCTCCTGGATAAGAATTGTAAAATCTATAATTTACCCGAAATCTGTTGTTATGTGTAGTAAAGTAATCTGTTTCTTCATCCCCATTTCCGCTAAATCTAGCTATCTCAACCCACTGTTTAGTTGATTCTTGTTCATTAGTCTGTATTCGGGGAGAGTCACTCTTCACAGCTTTATATCCAGCAAATAAGAGCAATAGAACTACAATAGCAACAGCAGGTATCCAATTCCAAGGATTCTCTTTCTTCATGCTAAATTAGACAGATTTTAGCTAATATAAATGTTTGGTACAAACCTTTGGATATGTCCTCTTAAAATGGTTTGGTATAAAGGTTTAGATGAGCAAATATGAGAAAGATGTGTTGGAGGTTCTTTCTAAGGACGAAATAAAAAGTACAAACCAGATTCTCAAAGAGGTTGAAGCAAAAGCAAAGAAAGTGATAAGCTGGCACTTGCTTCATAGAATACTAAGAGAATTAGAAGAGCATGGCAAGGTAGAGAAGATGAAAGCTAAAGCGGGATTCTTTTGGAGAAAGAAATAACAAGTGCTTTTAGAAATAGGAAGGTATAAATCTTAATTATTTTGCCCATTTTAATGAATCTTCTGAATAAATCAATGTCTCCCAAGGAGAAGGTTATAGTAAATATTGACAAGTTCGTTCAGTTCCATAAAGATAGAATTAATTTATTAAACGAGTTTGTAAAAAATAAGAGTCATGGCAGGCTCATTTATCAAGTTTGTTTCCTTGGTTTTGAGAGTTTAGCTAAGATTATATATCTTAAAGTAGATGACGAAAAAAGAAGATTTATTGACATTCTTTCTCTCCCTAATATGGGGATTACTATCAATGAAGCTAAGAAATTGTGGGATGATTGGAGAAATTCATTAATCCATCAAGGATTTGTAGCACACCCATGGAATACTTTGGAGATGTGGGAAGAATATGATATTTGCTTTCTAGAGTATCCCGAGAATAAATTAAGATCCTCAACAGAACTTCCTCCAGAATCAATGATCGCTGTTTATAAGGGTAGAATTGAATACGTAGAAAACTTTTTTAAAAAGAACAACATTAAAAAGTTAGACCTTTACCTATGATTAGTGTTCTTTTTTAGTTAGTAATTCTCTTATATTAACTATTAAAGAAGGTATTGCTATAAAAGTTATGGCTAGAAGACCCAATACATATTGGAGAAACCTTTCTTTATGAGATTTATATTCCTCAATTCCTTCTAAAAAAGTATATTTATAACTAACGGTAAAAAATTCAGGGTTATTTATTGAATCATTACCATAAACTACAAAATAAATTGAACTTAAATCGCTTGGAGCTTTAAATGATAAAGAATTACCTGTTGAATTAATTATTAACTGACTGTTATTGTTTAATCTAAGTTGTACCCTGTTTTGTAAATTAGATAAATTTGTTTTTAGATAAAAATCACAATTTGCTTTTTGACCTACAAAAATAATGTTGCTCAAAGTTTCTTCACTCATACACTTAACTGTACCAGGTCTAGTTACCGTTAAATCGTGATCTTGAAGACTATAATCAATTGTTTTTATACCTATAAAGCCATTAATGAAATAAATGCCTATAAGAAAGAAACAAAAAGCAAGAACAATACATAGACTAAACCAAAAAGTATTTTGCCTTGTAAAAGTTACAGATTTTGTAAATCCTATAAAAAATAATATAATTGCTAAAATAAATAATGCTGAAAATTTAAGAAAATAAGTCATGTCTGGTAATAACTGGTCAACCTCAAAACTACCCATATTTAACCTAAAGATTTCTAGTATATTATGACTTAAATTTGAGTTATATAATATAATTAAAATTGATATGATTGAAACTAGTCCTAAGGTTCCGCTTATTATTCTCACTATTTCAGGAATATTAAATTTTTTATCCATATTTTATTAACAAAGCTGTAGCTAGTGCACTTACACAAGCAGCTATAGCCATTACTTTAGTCCATAATAACATTTTCTCGTTAGATTGCTGTTGTTTATACTGAAGAAACCAACCAAGCATTTTCTGATCATTCTCGCCATATCCTCTTCCAACTAATATTTGGTATGACTCTGAGCCTTTGTAGCTTTTATCAAATTCTTTTATCCAATCTTCGAATTGCTTATCCATCTAATAATTAGAATTTGCAGTTTTAACTGTTTTACGCTGTTCAAATGGCGTGAAAATATCATTCATTGAAAGCCCACTAGCCGATAAGTTTGCCATAGTTCCATTGTAAGGAATTTGTACTGGTGCTTGCAATTGACTTGCTATAGTCTTCAACATCTGTAATTGAGATTCCTGTTCTTGTTTTAATAGTATCATCTGCTCTCTTAGTTGTTCGTTTTCTTTCATAACTTTTACAGATTCATCTGCATTTACTCTTTCAACTATTCCCTCTTCTAAGACACCGCTTCTATTGATATAACGAGCAGGCATCTTTGAGGACATTCCCCATCCATAACGCTTGCACAACTGAGATTGAGTCAATTTATTACAATAATAAGTAGCACTTGAGTGGCGCATTGCATGAGGGGACAAATGCCTACCCAAGACCTTCTTAGCAGACCTTCCGATGAACATTCTAAGTGAATCATAAGTTAATGGAAATATCTGATCATTTCTTCCTTTTGAAGAATGTGTATGATTAAGCCATTGCCCTAAGAGATTACTAGCGATTGGCAAAACGATAGTTCTAGGATTAGTCTTTGAAAACTCTATGCGTATAGAATAAGCATTGGCTTGTTGAGTAATGTGTCTATTACAAACGTTCAATAACTCTTCGGCTCTAGCTCCAGAATCAAACATTACAGACAGTAAGGCTTTACGCATTAGAGAAGGGGTAAAAGCAACCATTTTTTCCATTTCCTCTTTAGATATTATCTCTATTTCTTTCTCTAATTCATAGGTCTCTATGTATCCACAATCAAGCAATTTATTGATTCCTGTTTCTTGCATCCATCTATTAAACTTCTTGAAAAGTTTCTTGTAATATACTTTTGAGGCATGACTAAAATTGCCTGTTATTTTACCCATAA